>ERZ1673736.4272-NODE-4272-length-11888-cov-14.144934_pt1 | contig 11888 bp, 10 predicted proteins | sample MGYA00580212_ERZ1673736 | MGnify/ENA primary metagenome ERZ1673736 (study PRJEB41218, sample SAMN15661752) | gut metagenome | host: Homo sapiens | place: Canada: London | collected 2015-08-20/2019-03-30 | study: EMG produced TPA metagenomics assembly of... | reverse complement strand
ACTACGAGATCATTCGCTTTGTCGGCACGGGCTGCGCGATGGAAAACGCGCGCCCTGCGCTCAGGGCGGTTGCCGATCGCGTGGTGGGTCGTAACCGCGACCACGCCGTTCAGCAGGAGCTCCGCCGCGTGCTAGAGGGCCTCGCTTAATCCGGCAGCTGGGGACGTTCCCGTTCTGCCGGCAGTGGGGGACAGTCCTTGCAGCTTTTCACGAAGAGTGTCCCCAACGACTAGGCGAGGGCGGCCATGATGGTGCGGGCGACGCCGTCGTGGTCGTTGTCGAACTCGGTGATGGCGTCGGCGGCGTCGCGGTCTTCGGGCTCGCCGTTGATCATGGCTATGCCGTGGCCCGCTGCCTGCAGCATGGGAATGTCGTTGATGTTGTCGCCGAAGCCCCAGGCGTCGGCGAGACGCTCGCCCAGGTGCTCGCATAGCCATGTGAGGGCCGTTCCCTTGGTGGCTCCCGCGCCCATGACCTCGATATTCATGGCGTACGAACGCGTGACCTCAATGCCTCCGAGCGTGTCGAGCGCCGCCGCGATGGCGTCGCGATCGGCCGGGTCGTGCCAGTACATGGCGATGCGTTCGAGCGTCTCGACCTCGTCGATCTTGTTGTCGATATCCATGTCGATCGGTGTTCGTGTGCGCTTGAGCGAAGCCGCGATGTGGGGGTCGCCGCCGCAGAACTCGTCTAGGCGCTCATAGAGCGAGCGGGGGAGGAAGCACTGGCCGTCGGCGAAGATATCGAAGGTCACATCGTGGCCGGCGGCGATGCGATGGATGCGATGGGCGATGCCACGGTCGAGCGGTCGGCTCAAGATACGTGTGGCGCGTGAGGCATCGGTAGGCACATCTTCGTCGAGCTGCCAGACGCTGGCACCATTGGCGCAGACCGCGTAGTGCACGGCAGGATGGGCGAGGATAGGCTCAAAGATGCCCGACAGCGGACGCCCCGTGCACGGTACAAACTCAATGCCGCGACGTGCGAGCTCGTCGAGCATCGCCCAGGTGGCGTCGCTCATCTGCTTGTCACTCGTCAACAGCGTTCCATCCATATCGGAAAAAACAATCATTCGATGCAGCCCTTTCTGCTGGCATAAAAAGCGTGGCCGAGGGCGGTGATGCCCTGGCCACGCTCGAGTTCTATAACGGTCCGCGTCCTAGCGGTCGGCGAGCGGCTTGTACTCCAGCGGCTCGATCACCGGACGGTACGCCGGGCGGATGATGCGATGCGCGCAGAAGAGCTCTTCCATGCGGTGCGCCGACCAGCCGGCCATGCGGGCGACGGCGAATAGCGGTGTAAAAAGCGTCTCGGGCACGCCGAGCATCTTGTAGATAAAGCCTGTGTACAGGTCGATGTTGGCGCAGATAGGCTTGGTCATGCCGTGGTCGCGCATCACCTGCGGTGCCAGGCGCTCGATGCGCTCGATGAGCGCGAACTCATCGCCCAGGTCCTTCTTGGCGGCAAGCGTGCGCGCGTATCGGCGGCACACCTCGGCGCGCGGGTCGCTCAGCGTGTAGACGGCGTGGCCCATACCGTAGATGAGACCCGTGCCGTCGAAGGCCTGCTTGTCGAGGATCTTGCCCAGGTAGGCTGCGACCTCGTCCTCGTCCTCCCAATTGGAGACATGCGCACGGATGTCCTCGTGCATGGACACGACCTTGGCGTTGGCGCCGCCGTGGCGCGGACCCTTGAGCGAGCCGATAGCCGCGGCGTAGGCGGAATACGGGTCGGTGGCCGAGGAGGACAGCACGCGGCAGGCAAACGTGGAATTGTTGCCGCCGCCGTGCTCGGCATGCAGCATGAGCATCACGTCGAGCAGCATGGCTTCGTCGCGGGTGAACGCCATGCCGCCGCGCAACACCTGCAGGATGGTCTCAGCGGTGGAATGGCCGGGTGTGGGGTGCGGTACGTGAACCTCGGAGCCGCGGCGCTTGGCGACCGAGGCCATATGCGCGAAGGCGGCGATGCGGGGGAGACGGGCGAGCATGGAGATGGCGACGTCGATTTCGTGCTCGGGTGTAATGGCGTCGGGCTCGGCGTCGAAGGCGTAGAGCAGCAGCACGGCGCGCTGAAGCACATTCATGATGCTCGACGACACCGTGGTCATGGGGAACTCGCGGACGTATTCGTCGCTCAGATGCCTAAAAGCACCCAGGCGTTCGCAAAAACCGTCGAGTTCCTCTTTGGTGGGAAGCGAGCCCGTGATGAGCAGGTAGGCGACCTCTTCGTAGCCATAGCGATCCTCGGCCTGGGCGTTGTTGACCAGGTCTTCGATGCTGTAGCCACGAAGCGTGAGTTTGCCCTGATCGGGCACGACCTTTCCGTCGACCTTGTTGTAGCCGTGCACGTCCGAGATGCGGGTAAGGCCCGCAACCACGCCCGAGCCGTCGGCATTACGCAGGCCGCGCTTGACGTTATGCTCGACGAACAGACCCTCGTCATACGGATTAGTCGGCATGCCGTGGTAGAGGTTTTCGCTTTCGGGCGAAATCTGGCGGCTCGCCTCATAATCCAAGACCAGGCGGCTCAGATGGTCATCGAAGCGGTAGTAGATTTTCTTGGCGTCGTAAGCCATGCGCGCTCCTCTCGGGACCGTGTGGGGGCGGCGTGCTTGGGTGCAGATGCGCCGGCCTGTTCCCGCACGGCCTGTTCGCTACAGGCGGTACATAAAGTTAAAGACGTCCTCGCGCTGGATGGACACGTTGACGCCCGAAAGCTCGCCGGCCTCGGCCAGGGCCTTCTGCAGCTCGGCGAAGTCGAGCTTGGACTCGGCGGTGTCGGCCAGCATGGTCATGGTGAAGATGTCCTCGATAATGGACTGCGTGATGTCGCGGATGTCGACGTTGGCCTCGCCCAGAACGCGGGTGACGCCGGCGACGATGCCGGGGCGGTTCTTGCCAAGGACGGTGATGACGATACGGGAGGACGAGATCTCGGCCATGGGAAACCCTTTCGCGTGGTTGCGGCGCGCGCGGGGCGCTCCGCTACGGTACAGTGTTCATCATTGTACCTGTCTGGCGCAAAAAAGGCGCGCTCGCTGCGGCGTTACATGCCTGCAACATGAGCGTAAGGGGGAAGGCCGCACGGGGAAGAGCCGTCTGGCGCGTGTCCGGCTCGTGTTGGGTTGATTTCCGATCTCAGCCGAACACATTGAGCGGACAGGCCGTTCCCGCAGTCAGCCGAACGCCTCCGACGGCTGATTCCGAACTGGAAGCGGAGGGCATCCCCGCCCTTCGGTAGGGGATACCGCTCCGCGGCGCATGCCGCGGGCGGCGCCCCTATCGGACCACCGTGACCTCAGTTGGGATGGGCCCAGCACTGCCGCGTACTCGGTGAGCTAGAGCCAACTGTTCGTCTTCACGTCGCGTATGGCGATATTTCGGTCGTCCGGCTCGGTGATGCCGTAGCCGAACGCCTGGAGCGTCTCGATGGACTCCTGGATCCTCTGTTGGAACATGGGACCCGGATCGACCCTCGGCCCGAGGTGCCCGCGCCAAAGGCACGGCGTGGCGCGCAGCATGTTATGGATTTTGGAGATGGGCTCGATGTCGGCGTAGACGTTGAGCGTCGCCATGGCGTCCTTGTGGCCGAGGATCGATTGGAGCGCCTTGATATCGCCGCCTTGGCGGATCCACTGCGTTGCGAACGTGTGGCGAAGGCCGTGGAACGTGATCAGCTCGTCGTTGGTGCCCATGAGGCCGTTGGTCTCCGAGAACGTCTTGAACGCCCTGCGGATATAGCTTGTCGTCGCGAAGGTCGCGCCCGGCTCCGACAGGATGTAGCAGTCCCCGATCTCGACCGCCCCGGTAAGGCCGCGCAAGCGCAGCTTTCCGCAGTCGATCTCGTGGGTCTCCTTCAGGAAGGGGAGTAGGCCGACCGGGTCGATGGGGATACCCCTGGCGTCATGGGTCTTGGTGTCCTTGATGAACGAACCCATTCCCTTCGCGTACGCCACCGAGTGTCTGATCGAGATCAGGCCCGTCTCGAAATCCACATCGCACCACCGAAGGCCGCAGACCTCGCCGATTCGCATCCCCGTGTGCAGGGCGAGTACGACCGCCCTCTAATCCTCGGCGGACCAATCGAGTCCGAACTCCTTTCGGGCATCCTCTTCGCTCATGACTTCGAGAAGGTCTCCGGGTTGGCAACGAAGGGCGAGGCATAGTTGCTCGAGTGTGTTGAAGCGAATGCCGCGAATATGCCCTTTTTTAATACGGGACAGGTTCACGGGCGTGGTTCCAATCCTTTCGGCAAGTTCGTTCGAGGAAATCTTTCGCTCGGCCATGATCTTGTCGAGGCGAACAATTACGGGCATGGCGTTTCCTTACGCAATCTCGTCGGAGTCGAGGTACAGCTCTCGGGCGTACAAGAAGAGCTGGGAAAGCATGAACAGGACGATGCCGAGAACCAGAGAGGTCCAATCGAATGATGAAGCGATCTCTTGGGCGCCGACGGCCCCCTCGCCGCCAAACATCGAAACGGAGGTTTTGAGTGAGCCGGCGTAGAGGCTGGTGGCAGCTTGAACAACGAAGAGAATGCCGAGCACCTTCAAGCATGTCGCAGACCCTTTCTTGAAGGGGTCTCCGCTCTTGATCGTCCACACGAGAACGGCGCTGAGGATGGTCGTAGCGATACCGATGACGGCAGGGACCAATGTCGAGATCGCAAGGGCTGGATACGCGGGGGAGTCTGCAATTACAGGGTTGTCGAGCACTTCGATTGCTGGCTTTAAGGAGAACGCCACTTGTGCGATGGCGGTGGCGCAAAGGGTCGCAGAGGCTATCGCACATGCGATGCGGAAGGAATGAAGCCGGGGAGTGCGATTGTCGGAACTCATAATAACCTCCGAAGAATTTAAAAAACTCAGGTTACTTTTTAACAGTTTATGTTAAATTGACTTTGCCGGCAAGTAATAAGGGCCGAGCATTTTGTTCGGCCCCTCTGTTCCGACTGGATGAGGTTAAGGTTGGCGATGAATATGCTCAAAATCTCGAAGGCGATCTTTAGGTCGCTTCTCTCCTCCAGGTCGCTCTGTGTTGTCGTTGTTGCGTTGATGGTTCTTTGTGCTCTGCCCGTCTTCAGGAGCGCGGCTGGCATCGACGGACGGGTCGAATACCTCGAGTCGGGAATAACCCGTGTTGAGCAGGAATTGTCAGCATCCTATGCGGATGCGCTTGTGAATGCGGGGGAGGACGGTGTCTATACCTCTTCATCAAGCATGCCCGCGCTTCTGTACCCTCTTGCCGCGGGACGTCTTATCTTGGCACCGCTCTCTCCCCTACTTCCGTTTCTGCAGATATCGGATGGAGAGTACACCTATTATGACGGATCGAAGGAGTACTTGCTATGGGTCGCAACGGCCGTTGCCGTCTCGTTCCTTGCCGCGCGTCTTAACAAACGTGAAAAGCTCATCATCCAGGCACCGATGGGCGAGCTGGGTAGACTTGTTGCATCGAGCGTATGGGCGAGTGTTTTTGCAATGCTTGCCGTCCTCGCCATCAATCTTCCAGGGATAATCGCCGCGCTTGTGAAGAATGGCCCGGGCTCGCCGTTCTATCCGATAGGCTACATTCAATATGCGACTCCGGTTATCAAACCGGCTTGGCTGGTGTTCGCGCAGACGGCCATCTTGCAATTCTTGGTGGCAGCGTTCATCTCGCTTGTCGTTCACCTTGCCGTGAAGATTGCCAATAACCCTACGCTTGGAATCGTGTTCGTATGTGCCCTGATGGGGGTGACGATGGTTCCCGGGTATTACGGAAGATCCATCGCTTTACGTGAGTTCGCCCTGTTGAATCCCCTTACGTATGCGAACACTGAGTTGACCGTCGGCGCCTATAGCCCGTACCCGACAACGCAGATAGTGAATCTGCCTGGACTTTGCTTCGAGCGTGGCGCGATTGCCCTCGTATGCGCAATCGGGATCGAGGTGCTGGCAATTAGCCTGCTTTGCGTTGCTGGAAAGAGCGGCTGCGCGTGCCCGATATCCCCGATTTGTCTTGAGAGAGGTTCCTTCACTGCATCGAGAACGGCAACTCGTTCGAGCGCTTGTGCCTCCGCCGTTGCATACGTAAGAACGATGGGGAAACTGCTCCTGCGTTCTCCTACCCTCGCCGTATGCGCGATTGCAATGTCGACGACGATGCTGGCCCCGGCTCTGGTCGAGATGTTTCCTGACGCTGATAACGTTTCCGCTGTTCGGTATAGGGATGGGGAGCTCCGTTCAATAGATCGGTATCTAGAGCAGAACGCTGCGAATATGGACGTCGAGGGCAAAGCGGCCCTGGAAGACATGCGGGATGCTCTTTCGGGTTTCGTGTACGCGCCTATGCCTGCGGAGGGGTTTCGAAGCCTTGCGACGTACGAGCGCACTCGAGGTGAGCTGGGCGCGGCAGATGCGACTCTCCTGCAATCGATCGGAATCGAGCCGGAGACTCCTTCTCGTGCGGAGGCGCGCGCCCTTCTGCTTGAGTCGATCGCGAGCTTGCCGGACCCCAAGGTTTACGAGTTAAGTACGAAGATGCCCCCATTAATCCTCCTTTCGTATCTCCAGGCAGCGCTTCCCTCCTTATTTTTGCTGTTGCCCGTGGTTGTCACATCGCTCGCGTGCACCCACCTGCAGTGTCGTTCCCTTCTGGTTCTCCAGATCCCCGCAACAGCGCATGTGCGTTTTCTGACGGCTGTTGCGCTGGCTCTCCTGCTTGGCTTGGTGCTGCTTTTGGTGTCGATGGTTCCCGCTGTCGTTGTGTCCGTGATTAAGAACGGTGCGGGTGGATCGGAGTATCCCGTCGCTCTCATTCGGGCGGGAGCTTCGACAACGTCCACGGTGGGGGAGGCGGTGTTGTGCAGTATTCCGTTGCTGGTCATGGCATACGGCGTGATTTCCGTCGTCGCTGCGTTGACAGCAGCGATTAGCCGCAACCCCGTTGTCACCGGAATGGTTTGCGCGGTTCTCTTGGTGTTGGGTTCGTTGAGCGCTCATGTTGAAAGCGTGGGCATGGGCGTCGCGCTGCTGGCTCCATTCGCCTCGTTTGATCCCGCTTCCCAGGTGGGGACGATTGGGTTCCTTGGGCGAGGGACGAACGCGATGCCTTTTGGAGAGGTCGTCGGCGCATCGGGCGCTCTGCTGGTGGTCTTGGGCGCCGTATCTCCGTTGATGGTGCGCCTGAGTGTTCCAAAGATCGAAAGGGGATGATCTCGATGATTGACCTTCAAACGCTGACGATCTCTTATGGAAAGAAGGTGCTCGTAGATTCGGTGAACGCTGAGTTTGCCCCGGGTACGGTCTACGGTCTCGTCGCTCCGAACGGGCATGGAAAGACGACGTTGCTGCGTGCGATGGCAGGTTTGCCGGGTCCTCGCGTGGACGGGAGCATCGTTCTGGATGAGGTGCAGGGTACGGGTGCGAGAGAGGTCCGTTCTATGATCTTCTATGCACCTGGTGAGGGGACGCTGCTGTATCCCGGATTGCGTGCGGAAGATCACCTCAAGATGGCTTGCGATATGTGGCCGCATGCTCGCGATATCGAAGAGATAGTGGAACAAACGCAGATAGGCGAGTTCGCGAAGATGAGGATCCGCACTCTGAGCCAGGGCATGAAGCAGCAGCTTACCCTGGCGATTGCGTATGCGACGGGCGCGCGGTACCTTCTATTAGATGAGCCCATGAACGCGCTCGACCCCAGCAGGGTGGACTTGCATTCCGAGATTCTCAGGAAGCTGGCCGATTCTGGTACGTGCATCATCATGTCATCCCACATCTTGGATTCGGTCGATAGGCTGTGCGATGAGATTTTGTTTTTGAAGGATGGGAGGCTCATTAGAAGCATTCCGCAAGATGATGCTGCGCCGAAGTCTCCTGGATCCCATTTCGCAAAGCCTGCCGGACGCGCCGAGGGTGCGCTAAGCACGTATCGGCGACTCTACGAAAAGGGCGGGTAGAAATGCAAGTTAAAAATCTATGTGGCCAATGTGATACCGTTGAACCCGCATATCGATACCGCTCAGCCATTCGCCTCGCCCCCATCGCACGCATCTTCATTCGGTCTGTCATTATCAATCTAACGATGCTTTGAGGAATGTAGGTGCTTCTGAATGTACTGTCGACTTCTTCTCAAACTAATCCTAAGAGACAAGGCCGTATGGATTTCCACGCTCGTTCTTGCTGCAGCCTTTTCCGTCCCCATTGCGTTCAATTCACCCATCTACGGCCCCTTCTTTATGAAGCAGGGCATGCAGGGCTTTGTCGACGCATTCAATACGCGCGCGCCCCAGGCCAGCGGCACAGACCTATCGCCAGAGCAGCAAGATGACGCTGAGCTTGCAAGATACGCGAACGCCGCCCTCGCCGCTCAAACCGACGCCGCCTTTCTCGACTCTGCCGAGAGCTACTACGCGCTCATGGACGAGGGCTTCCAATCCGGGTCCATCGTGGGGGACCAGGAGACCAATGACGCGGAGCTCGCATATTGCCGCGCTCTGAGCAGCTCCGGCATCGCGGATATCCCGGCCTCCGCAAACGACCTGCCGTTCCTCTCCTTCCTGCCCTACGCCATTGCCCAGGCGCCGTCCTTCCTTCCCTTCATCCCCTTCCTTCTCTCGTCGATACTCGTGCTCGGCGCCACAAGGCCCGGGACCCTGGCGGCAAAGGCGCCCGTGCCCAAATTCCGGCGCCTTATCCAAACCGTGTTTTCGATAATTGGCGCGGGGACCGCGATGCTCCTCGCCGGCCTTGCGCCCGGGAGTATTTACGCCTTGGCCCTAAACGGCTTCGGGCAGATCGGGTACCCGATCGCCTTCTTCCATAACGGCGCGCTCACTACCACGACCGCGGGAAACGTCTTCACGGCCATACTTCTCGCGCTGCTCGCGGGTGGAACCTTGATATCCGTTTGTTCCGTCGTCCTATCGACCGCAACGAGGCGCGTCTTCGCGGGCCCCCTTACCTCCGCGTTGCTTGTCGCGGCCCCGGCATTCCCGTTATTGTCCGATTCGGCACTGGGGCATAATGCCGCGCTCGAGCTCCTGCCGCTGGCCGTATTCTCGCCTATCGAGGCAACGGGTTACGTAGGATGCTTCCCGACAGAATTCATTGGCTCCGGTTCGGGCGGCGCATCGATGCTTGCCGTGGCCCTGGCATACGTCGCGGTCCTTTTCGCGGTCGGCGCCGTTGCGACACGTTCGCCCAAACAGCCTGGACCCGCGAAAAAGCACCATGGGCTCGAGCTTCTGGACGCGAGCGTGGGATACGGAAGCACGACGATACTTTCAATCGGATCGCTTTTCCTGAGCCCGGGAACGGCGGCGGGCCTCATTGCCCCCAACGGCTCGGGGAAAACCACCCTTCTTGAAGCGCTGTCGGGCCAATTTCCCACCCGCATCCGCTCGGGAAGCCTGGCGGCAGACGGAATCTGCCAACGCCGATCAGCCGAATTCGCAGAACTCGTCTACCTGAGCTCTTCGGGCGGCACGGATCTCTATCCCACGCTATCGGCCCTCGAGCACCTTGCTTTCGTTAGGGAGGCGTGGAAATCGGCCACCGACATCGACTCGCTCTGCAGCTCCCTCGGAATCTCCCCATATCTCGACAAGCCGACCCGTAAACTCTCGACAGGAATGAAGCAGCAGGTAAAGCTTGCCATGGCGATATCGACCGGTTGCCCGTACCTTATCCTCGATGAACCGCTGAACGGCCTCGATCCGGGAAAGCGGAAAACCTCCTGCGACGCGATGCGCAGCGAGGTGGCGCGGGGACGAAGCGTGCTCATCTCAAGCCATCTGCTCGACGACCTGGCAGACCTCACCAACTCGTTCTACTTCATCGAGGCCGGCACGCTCGTGGAAAAGACCGAGTCGTCCTCGCAGACGCTCAAGCAGGAATACCTCGATACATACGAGCGACGTGAATGACATGAAACTATTTGAACAGCTGAAGTCCAATGCGTCGCGCATGGCTGTCTACGCCATCCTCGTGGCAACGGCTTTATGCGGAATCGCGGCACCCGTCTATGCGCTCAACGGGGAGAAAGGCGATGTCGAACCCGCGTACATGGCTTCGACGGTTAAAGACCGGTACAAAGCCTTCTCTGGAGACACGTTTTACGTAGCAGAGTACGACACGACCTACCGTCAGCTTCGCTACAACAAGAGATACGAATATCTAGGCCCAGAAGTAATCAGCTATACATCGGGTTGGTACCGCTCCAGCTATGGACACATAACCCAGTTCAAGTGTAACTACCGTGTGTACAACTAAAGCAACCCGGCCGGGACGAGGGGTGACGCAAAAGCGTCGCCCCTCGTTTTTAACCATGTCAACTGAACCTGGTTCAGTTTGGTTGATTTCCGATCTCAGCCGAACACATTGAGCGGAAAGGCCGTTCCCGCAGTCAGTCGAACGTCCCCGGGGCCCTTCTCAGGCCCCGGGGACGGCATTTTCCCAGTTGAAGGAACGGTGGAGATGTGTTTCGATGGGTCAGATTCGTGTCGTTCCGAAAAGACCGTGAACCTTTTGTGGGACGCTCGACGCTGTGGTAACATAGCCGAGTTTGTTGTCTTGGTCGGAAACCAAGACGCCTTATGCGCTGATCGGTAACCAGCGCCTGACCAATAAGGAGTCCTACCATGAAGCAGGGTATCCATCCCCAGTATGTCGAGTGCACGGTGACGTGCTCCTGCGGCAACACCTTCAAGACGCACGCTACCGTGTCCGAGATGAAGGTTGAGCTTTGCAACGAGTGCCACCCGTTCTACACCGGCCAGCAGAAGTTCGTCGACACCGGTGGACGCGTCCAGCGCTTCGCCGACAAGTTCGGTGGCGCCGCTGCCGCCCAGCTCAAGAAGGCCGAGGAGGCCAAGGCTGCCAAGGCTGCCAAGGCTGCTGAGGCCGAGGCCGCTCGCAAGGCCGCCGCTGAGGCTAAGGCTGCCGAGAAGGCCAAGCGTGCCGCTAAGTTTGCCGAGGAGGCTGCCAAGCAGGCCGCCGAGGCTCCCGCAGAGGCTCCCGTCGAGGAGGCCGCTGCCGAGGCCGAGACCACCGAGGCTGCTGAGTAAATAGCTCGCCGAGGAATCGCTCGCATTCATGGCAAAAGGGCCGTGCATCCGTTTGGGTGCGCGGCCCTTTTCTTTTTATTGGTGCAGGCTAACCCGTTCCCATTGCACCAGATTGGTGCGAAGGGGACGGGTTGGTTTGCACCAAATGGCAGAGTGACGGCGTTTTCCCAGATAAAACCTGCCAAAATAAACCAGTCCCTTTTTGGCAGGTCGGTCGGGTCGTAGTTATTACGTGGCGGTCGAGGTCGACCGTATAGGCCGCGCCTTGTTTGGCTAAAGTACAATCATCTGTGTTTAACTCGCCCGCAGCTGCACGGCGTGGGCGATGGCCAAAAAGGAAAACCACATGGGATTCATGTCAAAGCTGCTGTCCTTTGGATCCGATAAGGACCTTAAGCGCTACTACAAGATCGTCGACCAGATCAACGGTCTTGAGCCCCAGTTTGAGAAGATGACCGAGGAGGAGCTCCGCGGCCAGACCGATAAGTTCCGCGAGCGTTACGCCAACGGCGAGTCGCTCGACGACATGCTCCCCGAGGCCTTTGCCACCGTGCGTGAGGCTTCCAAGCGCACCATGGGTATGCGCCACTTTGACGTGCAGCTCATTGGCGCCATGGCACTGCACGAGGGCCACATCGCCGAGATGAAGACCGGCGAAGGTAAGACCCTCGTCTCCACGTTGGCCGGCTATCTCAACGCTATTGCCGGCAAGGGCGTGCACGTCGTTACTGTCAATGATTACCTTGCCAAGCGCGACTCCGAGTGGATGGGGCGCATCTATAAGTACCTGGGCATGACCGTCGGTCTGCTCCAGAACAACATGCCGCTCGAGCTCA
>ERZ1673736.4269-NODE-4269-length-11892-cov-5.405086_pt1 | contig 11892 bp, 12 predicted proteins | sample MGYA00580212_ERZ1673736 | MGnify/ENA primary metagenome ERZ1673736 (study PRJEB41218, sample SAMN15661752) | gut metagenome | host: Homo sapiens | place: Canada: London | collected 2015-08-20/2019-03-30 | study: EMG produced TPA metagenomics assembly of... | reverse complement strand
GATTTTCAAGGTCAAGAATTTTGTGATTACCGGAAATGTAACACATTTTGCAAACAGGAACGAAGCAAAAGAGCTGATTGAGAGCAAGGGCGGGAAAGTGACAGGTTCTGTAACATCAAAAACAAACTATCTGATTAATAATAATAAGGAATCCTCTTCTTCAAAGAATAAGAAAGCAAAAGAATTGGGAATTCCTGTTATATCAGAAGATGAATTTCTGGAAATGCTCGAGGCGCAGGAAGGATAGCGTGCCGGGCAGAAAAACAAAGTGGAGTGAAGATTAATATGTCAGAAAAAGATCATATCATTGATACAGAGGAGACGGAAGTTGAAAAGGTCAGCGATGTAGAAGTAGAAGAGACAAAGAAGGATAAGGAGGATGAGTATGAAAAAGTGTGTTTCATATGTCATCGTCCGGAAAGTGTGGCCGGAAAGATGATAGATCTTCCGAATCATATTTCTGTGTGCCCGGATTGTATGCAGAAGAGTTTCGATACAATGATGAACGGACAGGTGGATTTCAGCCAGTTGATGAATATGCCCGGAGTGCAGATTTTTAATATGTCTGACCTGGAAAATGCAGTTCCCAAGAAGCAGAAGATTAAGAAGAAAAAGGAAAAGGAAGAGAGAAAGCCTGTTTTAGATATTAAGGATATTCCGGCTCCTCATAAGATTAAGGCAAAGCTGGATGACTTTGTGGTAGGGCAGGAACATGCGAAAAAGGTAATGTCGGTGGCTGTCTATAACCATTATAAGAGGGTAGCGACAGATACGATGGATGATATTGAGATTGAGAAATCGAATATGCTGATGATCGGACCTACCGGATGTGGTAAGACATATCTGGTTAAGACACTGGCAAAGCTTCTGGATGTGCCGCTTGCAATTACGGATGCTACGTCTCTTACGGAGGCAGGGTACATTGGTGACGATATTGAAAGCGTTGTATCCAAACTGCTTGCGGCGGCAGACAATGATGTAGAGAAAGCAGAGCAGGGGATTATTTTTATCGATGAGATTGATAAAATTGCTAAGAAAAAGAATACAAACCAGCGGGATGTAAGCGGCGAGTCTGTGCAGCAGGGAATGTTAAAGCTCCTTGAAGGAAGTGAAGTGGAGGTGCCGGTAGGCGCCAACAGCAAAAACGCCATGGTGCCTCTCACAACTGTCAATACCCGGAATATTTTGTTTATCTGCGGAGGGGCGTTCCCGGATTTGGAAGGGATTATTAAGGAGCGCCTGACAAAGCAGGCAACCATCGGGTTTAATGCAGATTTGAAGGATAAATATGATAAGGATGAGAAAATTCTTGAGAAAGTAACCATAGAAGACCTTCGGAATTTTGGGATGATCCCGGAATTCCTCGGCCGTCTGCCGATTATCTTTACGCTGCAGGGATTGAATGAAGACATGCTGGTTAAAATATTGACAGAGCCTAAGAATGCGATTTTAAAGCAGTATCAGAAGCTTCTGGCATTGGATGAAGTGAAGCTTGACTTTAATGAAGAATCTCTCCATGCTATTGCGGCAAAGGCAATGAAGAAGGATACAGGGGCCAGAGCGCTGCGGGCGATCATTGAAGAGTTTATGCTCGATATTATGTACGAAATCCCCAAGGATGATAATATAGGACAGGTAACGATAACAAAAGAATACATAGAAGGAACCGGAGGACCGGTGATTACCCTGCGGGGCCAGGAAGTGGCAAGAATCGAAGGATAATAGCATAGAATGTGTAAAACCTCATATACTGAAAGAAAGTGTATGAGGTTTTATTATGGATTCTGAAGTATGCAGATTACGTATTCTGTCGGAAGAATACAGGGATTTTATTATGCCTGTGGGAGGCGGACGCGTGCGGCTTAATTTGTCAAGGGAACAGCTCTGTATGCAGGAGACGGGAGTAGGATATGAAATTTTATATGCAGATCAGACGCTGGCAGATCCGGTGAATTTTGAAAGGTTTTCCTATGCCTCTGTTCCGCAGTGTTATGCGCTGCTTGACATGGCGGCTATGAATCAGGCGGGAATTACTCCGGTTCAGAATTATCCTACTTTACAGTTAATGGGACGGGGTGTTATGATTGGATTTATAGATACGGGAATCGATTATCAAAATGCTGTGTTTCGTAACCTGGACGGTACGACCAGAATTGCCGGAATCTGGGATCAGACGGTGCAGACAGGAGAGCCGCCGGAAGGGTTTGCTTACGGAAGCAGCTATACGGAAGAGATGATTAATCAGGCGCTGCGGACAGCAGATCCATTAGAGCAGATACCCGTAGAAGATGAAAATGGACATGGCACATTCCTTGCCAGCCTGGCGGCGGGGAATGCGGATATTTCCAGTCAATTTCTGGGAGCGGCACCGGAATCGGAGATTGCCGTTGTGAAATTAAAACAGGCGAAGGAATATCTTCGGGAATTCTATGCAATTCCCCGGGATGTGCCCTGTTACCAGGAAAATGATATTATGCTGGGAATCCGGTATTTGCACAGACTGGCAGAGGAAAGAGGACTTCCCCTGGTAATCTGTGTCGCGCTGGGAACCAGCTTTGGCGGACAGAATGGAACCACACCCCTGGATGTTATGCTGGAAATATACTCGGCGTTTCTGAACAGAATGGTAGTCACAGGTGTAGGAAATGAGGCAAACCAGAGACACCATTATTATGGCAGGATAGAAAGGATGGAGGACAGAAAAGAGGTAGAGATTCAGGTTGGATCTGGAGAGGATGGGTTTTCGATGGAATTGTGGACGGATCTTCCTAATATTCTGACACTGTCTATCGTGTCCCCTTCAGGCGAGATTGTTCCCAGAATTTCCGTCAGGCAGGGAACAGATACAGTGTTCCGCTTCCTGTTTGAAAATACAGAGGTCTATGTAGATTTCAGGATTCTGGTGGAAAGAAATAATTCCCAGTTAATCTTTTTTCGGTTCCGCAGTCCGGCAGAGGGAATCTGGAAATTGATTGTTGAGCCTATCCGCCTTGCCGGCGGGGAATTCCACATCTGGCTGCCGGTGGAAGAATTTCTGTCCAGACCAGTGATTTTCCTTGAGCCGGAACCGGATACGACACTGACATCGCCGTCAACTGTTAGTGCAGGAATGTCGGTGGCATATTATAATGGAAATGAGAATAGTGTTGATATTAACTCCGGCAGAGGATATACTAGAACTGGAAGGATTAAACCGGATATTGCGGCACCGGGAACCGGTGTGACAGGAGCGCTCCCCGGCGGAAGATTTGCCAGAAAATCCGGATCCAGTGCTGCGGCTGCTATTGCAGCGGGAGCTTCTGCGCTTATGATGGAGTGGATTGTCTATCACAGCGGAAATGTGGGAGCAGATACGATTCAGATTAAGAATTTATTCATTCTGGGGGCAAATCAGAGACCGGATATGGAATATCCGAACCGGGAGTGGGGATTCGGCACACTGGATGTATACAACACCCTACAGAGAATCAGAGAACTTTAAAGACAAAGGAGAGAAAGGCTATGGCAGATTTTTTTGAAGATTTAGGAAAAAGAATTACAGATGCAGCAAGCAGTCTGGGAAAAAAGACAGAAGATACGATTGAAATTCAGAAATTGAAGAGTGATAGACGCTCATTAAAGCGCAGGAATGACCGTGATTTTGAGGATATTGGAAAAGCTGATTATGAAAAATTCCAGAAAAACGAGATTCCGGATATGGATCTGATCACCTTCTGTGAGTCTATTGAGAAGCGTGATGAAGAGATTGAGAAGAAAGAAGAAGAGATAACCCGGATCAGAGGAGAAGAATAAATGATCGTATGGCTGCTGATAGGGACTCTGTGTATTTTTGCGGCAGATATTTTGTTAAAGCAGGCAGTAGAAGAAAAAATCAGTCCCGGTGAGGAACGGGAGATTTTGGGCGGCGTGGTTATTATACGGAAGGTATATAACAAGGGTGCGGTGCTTCGTCTGCTGGAAAAGTATCCAAAGGTAGTGAAGACTGCATCTTCTGTCTGCGGAATGTTGATGCTCTTTTACGATGGAGTTCTATGGAGCAGGAAAGGAAGATGGCTCCATAAGGCAGGAATGGTTTTATTTACCGGAGGAGCATGGAGCAATATATTTGACCGGATCGTGAGAGGAAAGGTGGTCGATTATCTGGGATTTCGCACAAAGTGGAAGAAGATTACTAAGATTACATATAATCTGGGAGACCTGGCTATTTTTTTGGGAGCGTTCCTTGTGGGGCTGGGAGAGCTGCTTGATTAAACAAAGACGCGCCGTCTGTGTGGAAATTTTTGCGCAGGCGGCGCGTGTTCTGATTTATAATTGGAAAAATTCTTTGACTTGTCCAAGGATAATATCCATAAGCCGGGTGCGCGCTTCTATACTCGCCCATGCGATATGAGGAGTGATGAATAGCTTCCGGCTGTCTTTGATTCTCCGGAGAGGATTGGAAGGGCTCATAGGCTCTGTACAGAGGACATCCAGCCCGGCGGCGGCGATTTCGCCCGCATTCAGAGCGTCTGCCAGATCTTCTTCCACGACAATCGGACCTCTTCCGAGATTCAGGAAGATACATTCCCTCTTCATTTTACGGAAAGCCTCCCGGTTCAGCAGATTTTCCGTATATTCGTTCAGTGGCGCGTGGACGGAGATAATATCCGACGACGCAAGAAGCGTATCCATATCGGTCTGTAAGTAGCCGTCCTGCGGCGCACTGCCGGAAGGTGAAGTGTAGATAACATTGGCTCCGAAAGCTCTGGCAATCTCGGTAACCCGGCGTCCGATATTGCCAAGCCCGATGATTCCCCAGGTTTTCCCGTTCAGTTCGTAAAAATGTTCGGCAAAATGGGTAAACACAGTGTCGTTGGTATAGCGGTCTTCTTTGACATAATCATCATAATATCTTAATTTTTCCAGAAGATAGAATAACATGGCAAAGGTATGCTGGGCTACGGATTCCGTAGAATATCCGGCAACATTTCTCCAGGCAATGCCATGCGCATCCAGCCAGGGCTTGTCCAGATTGTTTGTTCCGGTAGCGGTCACGCACACAAGCTTCAGATTCTTTGCCTGGCCGACGGTGGATTCGTTCACCTGAATTTTATTTACGATAATGACATCAGCGTCCCGGACTCTTTCCGGCACTTCCTCAGAAGAAGAAAACGGGTATTTTATCACATCGCCGAGTGCGTCAAATCCGGACAAATCAATGTCATCGCCGATGGTTTTGGCATCTAGAAATACGATTTTCATAAGTCATCCTCCTTAATAGGCATATATTGACAGTTTTGCAACTGTTAAGTTATATTGTATAATAAATTCGAAAATAAATCTACGGAAACCAAGGGGAGATTTTTGTGAGAGAGAAAGATACGCATAAAAATACAATAAGACATGCGCGGGGAGTGCAGAGAAGGCGTCAGGTATTAAAGCGGCGCTGTATCCTGGGGGCGGCGGCAGTTTTGCTGATATTGGCGGGAAGCTATGCAGTCAAGCTGGTTACGGAGAAACCGGAGGAAGGCGTACAGACAGCAGCTGCCACGGACGAGATTCCGGAGGAAACGCCGAAGAAAGCAGAGGAAGAGCCGGAGAAGACGCCGGAGGAAAAGAAAGAGGATGAACTTGCAGAAGTATGGCAGTCAGCAGCGGCGGCAGGCGCTCCGCAGGGAATTCTGGAACTGCTGCATAAAAATGATGAGACGATAGATTTTGTAAGAGATTACGCTGAGAAGAAGGACAATCCCCCTGCAGAAAAGATTGCAGATGCAATTACTCCGGGCGAGATTCCTTCTTTGCTTCAGTGGGATGAAAGATGGGGATACCAGTCCTATGGAAACAGTACTATTGCCGCCAGCGGCTGCGGGCCTACTTGTATGGCTATGGTAATAGCGGGCCTTACAGGAGATGTTACCGCTACGCCATATAAGCTGGCGCAATATAGTGAGCAGCAGGGGTATGTAGATGAAGAGGGAAATACTTATTGGGAATTTATGAACAGGGCATCCCTTTTCTGGGAAATTTCCGTTACAGAATCGGGGAGGGACGACGCACTGATTGCACAGGAGCTGGCGGCAGGTCATCCGATTATATGCAGCGTTACCCAGGGGGAGTTTACGGATGCAGGCCATTTTATTGTGCTGACGGGGATGAACGGTGAGATGGTTACAGTGAAAGATCCCTTTAGTATAGAGAATACGGAAAAACCCTGGGTTTATGCGGATATTGCAGATCAGATTGCCGCAATCTGGATTTATTCAAAATAGGTAGTTGTTGACTTGGGAAAACCATGATAAACTAAGCATAGCTGAAAAATGTAAAGGAGATAGTAAAGATGGAGATTACAAACGACATTAAATATGCAGGCGTTAATGACCATGAAATTGATCTGTTTGAAGGGCAGTACGACGTTCCGAATGGGATGGCATATAATTCTTATGTGATTATGGATGAGAAGATAGCCGTAATCGATACCGTAGATGCCCGGTTTAAGCATGAATGGCTGGACAAGGTTGGTGCGATTCTGGGTGACCGCCAGCCGGATTATCTGATTGTCCAGCATATGGAGCCGGATCATTCTGCTAATATTGCTGATTTTCTGAAAGTATATACGCAGACGACGGTAGTTGCAAGCGCGAAAGCATTTGCTATGATAAAGCAGTTCTTCGGAAAAGATTACGCTGACAGGAGCCTTGTGATTAAAGAAGGAGATACCCTGTCTCTTGGCAAGCATACCCTGTCATTTGTCGCTGCTCCTATGGTTCACTGGCCGGAGGTCATGGTAACTTATGATACCTGTGATAAAGTCCTCTTTTCCGCAGACGGATTTGGGAAATTTGGCGCTCTGGATGTGGAAGAAGACTGGGCATGTGAGGCGCGCCGCTATTATATCGGAATTGTTGGGAAATATGGTATGCAGGTGCAGAATCTGCTGAAGAAGGCAGCGGGGCTGGATATTCAGATGATTTGTCCTCTTCACGGACCGGTTCTGAAAGAGAATCTGGGATATTACCTGGGGCTTTACCATACATGGTCTTCTTATGAGGCGGAATCGGAAGGAATTGTAATTGCATATACTTCTGTCTATGGACATACGAAGGCGGCTGTGAATGCATTGGCTGATAAGCTTCGCGGGAAGGGATGCCCGAAGGTTGTCATCCACGACCTTGCCCGTACCGATATGGCGGAAGCTGTGGAGGATGCATTCCGCTATAATAAGCTTGTATTGGCAACCACTACCTATAATGCAGACATTTTTCCGTTTATGCGTGAATTTATCAATCATCTGACGGAGCGCAATTATCAGAAACGTACGGTAGCATTTATGGAAAATGGTTCCTGGTCTCCGCTTGCTGCTAAGGTTATGAAGAAAATGCTGGAAGGCAGCAAGAACATAAGTTATGCCGATACTACTGTGCGTATTATGTCCGCGCTGAATGAGGACAGCAGGGCACAGATTGAAGAACTTGCGGATGAACTGTGCCGCGATTATATTGCCCAGCATACAGAGACTGCCAATAAGAATGATTTGTCAGCTCTATTTAAAATAGGGTACGGGCTGTATGTAGTAACCTGTAATGATGGCAAGAAGGATAATGGATTAATTGTAAATACCATTTCCCAGGTTACCAGCACACCGAACCGGATTGCAGTTACCATTAATAAGGCAAATTATTCTCACCACATTATTAAGCAGACAGGGATCCTGAACGTGAACTGCCTGTCAACAGAGGCTCCTTTCCATGTGTTTGAGAATTTCGGATTCCAGAGCGGAAGAACGGCGGACAAGTTTGCAAAATATGAAGTGCTCCGTTCTGATAACGGCTTGGTATTCCTTCCCAAATATATCAATTCTTTCATGTCGCTGAAGGTAGAGCAGTATATTGACCTGGATACTCATGGCATGTTTATCTGCAGCATTACGGAAGCGAGAGTTATCTCCAATGTAGAGACCATGACATATTCCTATTATCAGAGTTCTGTAAAGCCGAAGCCGGAGACAGAAGGCAAGAAGGGCTTTGTCTGCAAGATATGCGGATATGTTTATGAGGGAGATGAGCTGCCGGAAGACTTTATTTGTCCACTCTGTAAGCATGGAGCTGCCGACTTTGAACCGATAAAATAGAAAATATAAACAAACAATCAGACAAAAAGCATGAGACTGCCGGAGAAAGCGGTTTCATGCTTTTCTTCTTGACGCAAAGAAATGCATGTGTTATAGTACAAATAGAACAATAAAGAAACAGATTCAATATCTTGCATAAACGCGGGATTTTTTTGTTGATAGGAGGCGCAGAAATGGGAACAAAAAGAGATTATTATGAGATTTTAGGAATAGACCAAAGCGCAGATTCTGATACGATAAAGAAAGCTTACCGAAAGCTTGTTAAGAAATACCATCCTGACAGCAATGCAGGAGATGCAAAGGCGGAAGAAAGATTTAAAGAGGTAACGGAAGCTTATAATATCCTGAGCGATCCGGAAAAACGGAAGCTGTATGATCGGTTTGGGCATGCAGCTTTTCAGGATACCCAGGCAGGATACCGGGAGAATGCAGGTTCCTGGAATAATTCGGATTCTGGCGGCGGATACAGAGAGTATCATTTTGAAGGCGATGATATGGATGACATTTTAAAAAATATTTTCGGCTTTCAGGGAAGTCATTTCGGAGAAGACCGCTTTTACAGCGACGGTTTCGGGGGAAGTGGATTTGGAAGACGTGGATTCCGGCAGGACGGGGCAGACTTACAGGCAGACATTGACGTAAGTTTTGATGAAGCGGCTTTTGGCTGTGAGAAAGTTATCCGGCTTAACCATGGCGACGAAGCAGGTGGTGCTGTTTCGTCTTTGAAAGTGAAGATTCCGGCAGGAATTGATTCGGGACAGAGTATCCGGCTGCGCGGGAAAGGAATGCCCGGAAGCGGCGGAGGAAAGCCGGGAGATTTACTCCTGAAAGTAAAAGTGGCTGATAAGGCAGGCTATGAGAGACGGGGAATGGACATTTATACAACAGCCTTTATTCCCTTTACAACAGCAGTGTTCGGAGGCGAAGCCATTGTGCAGACTCTTTATGGGAACGTAGTCTGCAAGATTGCAGAGGGCACGCAGTCCGGCACAAAAATCAGATTAAGAGGGAAGGGAATCGTCTCTATGAAGAACCCGAACCTGCGCGGCGACCAGTATGTGACCGTTCAGATTCAGGTTCCGAGAGACTTGAATGAGACGGCAAGAAGAAAGCTTAGGGAATATGAGAGAGCCTGCGGTAAGAAGGATAGCGCGGCATAAGCGGAAAGGCGTGAGTCATAGAAATGTGGCTTGCGTCTTTTTGTGTCTGGAGGAACCGGCGGCTCTGAGACGGGTTAGATTGTTTAAAATGCATTTCTATGGTATGATAATGAATACAAAGATTTACGCATGATGACAGGGGGTTAATACAACATAAAATAAAGCAGGGGAGGGTTCGTTTATGATGAAGGATGAAAAAATAAAAAATTCTAATGAATGAGCTTCTTGATGTGATGAAAGAAAAGGGTGTGGGAAATTTAAACGTCAAGGAAAAGACGGCATTATTTCCAGATACGAATTTGATGAGAGTCAAGAAGCTGGACTTGCAAATTTGTTTTCGTACAGAGAAAGCATTATCTCTGCTGCATTTTGAAGGGAGTGAAAGATTATGACGGCAAACCCGATTTTGCTTCAAAAAAATACAGCCGTGTCATTGAGTGTTTTGCAAAGCAGCAGGGACTTTCGCTGGATGCGGCGCTGGATTTCTTTTATCATTCAGAGGTTTATCCGCTGATTCGGGACGGCATATCGGATATGCACTGCATGAGCGATGCGTATTTGGCAGAAGAACTGAAACAGGAATATAGTCGGAATATGGAATAGTAGCTTATTTCTAAATTTTGGATCTCAGTGAGTCCCCAATTTAGAAACACTAAAAATAATGTGAATATCTAAACACAGGGAGGTGCTTTATGACACTACAAGAAGTTGTCGCAAGATTTAATACAACCCCATTTTTGTTTGCCGGTTCTGGTATTACTCGAAGATATTACGGGTTACCAGATTGGATTGGCTTGTTGACACATTTTGCTGAAAAGGTAAAGAAAGATCAGTTTGCCTATAGATACTATGAGAATAAAGCGAGTGAAGCAGATAACACAACAGAAAAGCTTCCATTAGTTGCAAGCTATATAGAGAAAGATTTTAATGATGCCTGGTTTAACAATGAAGAAGGAATACGTTCTGATTCGGAAAGGGTAAATAATGCAGTTGCCACAGGTGTTTCTCCTTTTAAAGCGGAAATAAGTGAATATATTACTTCGCTTTCTACAGTTGAGCCTGCTTATGCGGAGGAAGTTGAAAAACTCAAAAACATTGCAAAAGATAATTTATCCGGCGTTATTACAACAAATTATGATTGCTTTTTCGAGAATATTTTTGAAGGTTATAAAACTTTTGTGGGACAGAATGAACTGGTGTTTTCACAATTGCAAGGAATTGCGGAAATTTATAAAATTCATGGATCTGTACAAATACCGGAATCTATAGTTATTAACAAAGCGGACTATCAGAAGTTTCGTGATAAAGGTAAATATCTTGCAGCTAAATTGATGACGATTTTCATGGAATATCCGATTATTTTTATGGGGTATTCTATCTCAGATTCAGATATTCAGGCAATTCTTAGCGACGTTGTGGAATGCTTGCCATTGGATAAAATAGAAATGTTACAAAAACGATTTGTGTTTGTTGAATATAAGGCGAATTTTGTTGGAAGTGAGATAGCTTCTCATTCGATGGTTATACACGGTAAATTGCTGGAAATGACTAAAATTACACTCTCGGATTTTAGTTTACTATATGATGCTTTGTCTGTAAAAAAAGCAGCTTTACCGGTTAAATTGCTGCGCAGATTTAAGGATGAGCTTTATACTTTTGCATTGACACAGCAACCGGGACCGACTATGCAGGTCGCCTCGCTGGAAGATGGTCGTATTGATGAAAATATGCTTGCTTTGACAATTGGTTTAGCTTCAACAGGTGTGTATGGCTTGGCAAGAGCAGTAAATTCTGAGCAGTGGTATAGAAACATTATTCTGCATGATTCACTATATTCATGCGAACAACTGCTGGAATTTGTTTATCCAGAGCTTGCAAAACAGAATTCTTGGAAGTTGCCTGTGTGGTACTATATTTCAAAATCTAATATAAAAAGCGAATTAGCAGAAGAAAAAGCACCGCATTCGTATAGTGAAATCGTTACAGAGTCAACAATTAAGCGCAATCGCTCTGCAATTGGAAGGCGAACTGCTTGGGAATTGTGGATAGCGGAAAAAGGTAATTTGATGAGGGCTGTTCGTCTATTAGGTTGTTTGCCAGAAGAAAAAATAGATGTTAATCAGTATCAGGATATTCTGGAAGCAATCTTTACAGAAAACAGTAATATTTTAAGTTCTTTGGATAGTCCAAATCGCAGTAATCTTCATAGAATGATTAGAATATATGATTTTCTGAAATATGGACAAAAAAAGACCCCGTGATTCAAGCATCTGCAAGCAGACACCATCACGGAGGCTCGGACAGCTGGAATACAGGCAACATAGCATCTGTAAACAGACACCAGCACGGATGCACTATAAACCTATACTTATTATATGAGGTAAGCTATTTTTTGTCAACAACCAGATCTTGGATAAAGAAGGAAAGAGAACCATGATTATAGAAGAAATTTATGCAGGTGTAGCGATAAGTACCATATATTTGAAAGTACAGAGGGAAGATAATGCAGCATGGATACAGACAAAATAATACAAGATTTAAATCGCAGATTTGCTGTACTTCTGCCTGAGTTTTATCAGCGTCGTATCATCTTCTGGTACGATGAAGATAAGGAATTTGAGG
>ERZ1673736.4266-NODE-4266-length-11898-cov-11.877818_pt1 | contig 11898 bp, 8 predicted proteins | sample MGYA00580212_ERZ1673736 | MGnify/ENA primary metagenome ERZ1673736 (study PRJEB41218, sample SAMN15661752) | gut metagenome | host: Homo sapiens | place: Canada: London | collected 2015-08-20/2019-03-30 | study: EMG produced TPA metagenomics assembly of... | reverse complement strand
GTTGATTTTGAAGAAAATAAAAAGAAAAGAAGTTTTAAAAGAAAAATGGTGCTGGCCATAATCCCCAACACCAAGTTTGTCTACAGTCTGAGCCGGTGTTTTTAAACACCGGCTTCATTTGTTATATGGCAGCTGCTTCATAAAGAAAAATGGCTTATTTACTGATTTTTGCTTTTGCAGAAAGTCCCTTACTCTTGAAGAGCTTTTTATAGGCGGAAAGCTTGCTTGCTGGTACTTTTACTTTCAGCTTCTTGTAGTTGTTTCTGCCGGCTTTGGTGAAAGCACTTTTTCCTACGGTACCGGAGGTAAGCTTCTTGGACTGAATGCTGACAGAAGTAAGGGCCTTGCAGTCGTAGAATGCTTTTTTGCCAATGGAAGAAACTTTGGAGCCAATCTTTACAGTCCGTAAAGCACTGCAGCCCTGGAAAGCACTGGTGCCGATGGAAGAAATATTCCTGGCAATGGTTACTTGTCTTAGCTTCCGGCAGTTTTTGAAAGCTCCGGAAGCAATGGCTGTGACTTTATAGGTCCGACCGTTTGCCTTCACAGAGGAAGGAATTGCTGCAGTCGTGATGGCTTTGGACTTTGACCGCTTTAAAGTAACAGAGGTACCATTTTTATTAACTGTGTAGACATTGTAAGAATCACTGAAGGATTTCACTACTGTAGTCTGAGGTTTATCATCTTTGTTATTTGAACTTGAGGTAATCTGGAAATCTAAGGTAATAGTTCCAAAATAGTTGTTCTGGCCTGCAATGGTTACAGTGGCAGTTCCGACTTTTTTGTTATTGCTGTAGGTAACTTTATAATCCTGTCCTTCTATAAGTTTTTGCTTTCCAAGAGTAATAGTTGGAACTGGTTTTAGAGCTTTTCCAGTATAAGCATAAGTCGCTTTAACTCCGGTTACAGATGCCTGAGAAAGGTCGCAGGCATAACCAATGTTGTTCTTACGTGCATATGTGATGGCAGCTGAGTTAGGGGAGGCATAAATGGTAGCGTAGTATACATGACCGCCGGAATACCAGTAGGAGCCTTCCCATACAATGTCATCCCCGATGTTGATTACGCTGTCTGGCAGAGTGACTGTTTCAAGATTAGAGCAGAAAGCAAAAGCTTCCTTTCCAATAGTGTGGACACCGTTTTCAATTACGACTTCCTTCAGATTGGGCAGATAATTAAATGCATTTTCTGAAATACTGGTAATCCCGGATTTTATAACTATTTTTTTTACCTGATTTTTCATGGACTTCCATGCCGTGCCGCTCCAGAAACTGTAGCCGCCCTGAGTGGAAGAAACGGGGAAACGATCGTTTTCATCCGTGGAGATATTAAGTGCACCCTGACCGGAAATGGTGAGAACACCATTTGCAAAATCCCAGGTAGCATTTTCACCTGCAGTACGGTAAATCTTTTTGGAGGCTGTGCCGTCATTTGCATCAATAGAGTAAAAATTAACAGTATTGGCATTGGAGGCGTAGTAAACAACCTTGGAATCTTTAACGACAGGCTGGCAGTCGGATACGGGCGCAGCAGTGGTGTATTCCCTGCTAAGTACATTTCCCTTACCATCAACAAAGAGGTAATGAAGAGTACTGGAAGAAAGAGAATCATCAGCAGATGCGTAATTTTCTGACGAAGAATCGTCTGTATTTTCATATTCTTCCCAGGAAATCATGAAACGGTTTTCTGTGATTGGAGTGATCTTTACCCCCATAAAACTCTTTCCATTGCCAGTGTAGTTGGTAAGGTATTTTACAGAGGTTGCTTCTTTTGAAAAATCGGAAACAGGAGTAATTGTAAGGTAAATATTATGAGGAGTGTCACTTGTCACATTGTCATACTGGGACTGGTCGATGGTCGTTCCGATACACAGTACACTGTCAGCAGAAGCAGCCATACCATCTACGCTTGCGTAGCAGTTCAGTGCCCATACGGAAGTACGGGAACCACCATAAGGAAGAAGCTCGATAGTTTTTTCATCAAGGGTGGTACTGTCGTATCTGGAAAGTTTGGTACAGCGGGAACCTTCGCTTTGCTCCAGAACATACAGATAAGAGGACTGCGATTTGATATACTGGGCAAAGGAGTGCCACAGATCACAGCTTACGATCTTTCCGGTCATGGAAGCCTGGTCAACGGCAATCATAAGGAATCCCTGATGTCCCTGTCCAACAGATTCATCTACATAGCCTTCATGACCGGTTACAATATAGAGAGTTCCGTTGGTTTCTGTCATTTCCACACATCCGTAATCGAATGGATAGCGAACCTCTCCTCCAAATAAATCCGGATTGCTTGTAATGGAAGCCGCACCGCTGCGATTCCAGTTTGTATCATATCGGATGACACGGATAACCTCGGCGGAATTATCTTCGGCGGTGTTATTTTGTCCCTCTACCAGGTAATATCCATCAGATCCTGCATAAAAACCACCCCATAAAGGAAGCTCCATGGGAATTTCTCTTTTGTCTGTAATCTGCAGGCTGTTGTCATAGTATTCAATACCGACGCTGTTTGTTTTGCGGAATACTCGCATATAGCCGTTGGAAATAGAAATAAGGTCAGAAGAACGCCTTAATTTAACACTAAGGTTATCTTGCGCAGTAGGGGTGAGAGAGGCTGCCTGTACCTGTCCTGGAAATGCCAGCAGATATAAAAACAGACAGCAAAATAATAGGGATGTCAGTTTTTTGATCTTTTTCATAAGTTTCTCCTTGCTGTGTTGCTTTTCATGATTCTTATTATAATAAGTTTTGGGTAGAGTTGCAATCATAATGATAATGTTTACAGCAGAAAAAGTGAAAAGCTGTAAAAAAACAGCAATTCTACATTTTTTATGGAGATTTCTGACATGGCACCTACCTGTGGAACTGTTTTGTGAGACTCATCAATAATAAGAAGGAAATCATCACCAAAGTAGTCCAGAAGTGTATAGGGCGGCTGTCCTGGTTCAAGACCGGAAAGATGCCTAGAATAATTTTCGATTCCGGAGCAGAAGCCGTTTTCCCCGCTCTCTGGCGAGGATTTTTCTAATTTAAAAATTTCTTCAATTCATCCATAAAGGTACTGACATCTTTAAACTCCCGATACACAGAAGCGAATCGCACATACGCCACCGAATCCAGATCTTTTAAATGGCTCATCACGATTTCTCCGATTTTCGTGCTGGAGATTTCTTTATCTTCGGCATTAAAGATGTCGCCTTCTATGGCATCGATCATGGCTTCCAGCTTATCGCTGGCAATGGGACGTTTGTAGCAGGCGCGGCGGACACCGTTGATCAGTTTATTGCGGTCGTACTGCTCACGGTTCAGATTCTTCTTGATTACTGTTAACGGGATTGTCTCCACATTCTCATAAGTGGTAAATCTTCTTCCACAGGAATCGCACAGTCTTCTGCGTCTTATGGAATTGGTCTCTTCCACTGGTCTTGAATCTACTACTCTTGTATTATCCTGATTACAGTATGGACATCTCATGTATTTATTTCCCCTTCCTCATGTCTCCCCTTCTGCCATACAATCCGGGCAGCAGACTTTCCTCTTTTCTGTTTGCTCAGTAACATAAAACGGACTGAATTACCTATTTCTTATTATACTTTAATCATAGAAAGTATGTCAATAAACTCCATACATATTTTCAGACTTTTTGCATAATATCATAAAAAACAGGTGCTTTTCATGCGTATTTGCGAATTAAAGCAAAAAGAAGTGATCAATATCTGTACCTGCCGTACACTTGGCTGTCCGGTGGATGTGGAATTTAACTGTGAAACCGGATGTATTACCGCCCTTGTGGTTCCCGGACCTGGCAGTTTCTGCTTTTGTTTCTGGGGAGCCGGAAGTGAATATATAATTCCATGGAATTGTATCCGGCAGATCGGAGATGACATTATCCTGGTAGAAATTGATGAAAAGTATTGCTGTAAAAAGGCTTAATTCTATTTTCCCAATTGTCAAGGGGCAATAATTTTTATATTTTCCCGAAAAAAGAATATTTATCCTCCCACGTGAGAATCATTGTTACTGTTCACTTCGTTCTCAGCAGCACGCTTCGCGATACACAAAAGGAGGATTCAAATAATGGCACTTAACAAAGTTGAAATTTGCGGAGTCAATACATCGAAGCTTCCGGTACTGAAGGCAGAAGAAAAAGAAGAGCTTTTTCGCAGGATCAAGGAGGGTGATGAAGAAGCCAGGGAACTTTATATCAAAGGAAATCTGAGGCTGGTTCTCAGCGTGATCAAGCGTTTTTCCAACAGCAGCGAAAATATGGACGATCTTTTTCAGATTGGCTGCATTGGACTTATAAAAGCAATTGATAATTTTGACACTACATTGAATGTAAAATTTTCCACTTATGCAGTGCCTATGATCATTGGAGAGATACGAAGGTATCTTCGTGACAATAACAGTATCCGGGTGAGCCGGTCGCTGCGGGATATTGCTTATCGTGCTATCTATGCAAAAGAAACTTATATGAAAACAAATCTGAGGGAGCCTACCATTGCGGAAATTGCCAGCGAAATAGGGATAAATAAAGAGATGATCGTATATGCTATGGATGCGATACAGAATCCGGTGTCGCTTTTTGAACCGGTTTATACGGAAGGCGGGGATACGCTTTATGTGATGGACCAGATCAGCGATAAGAAAAACAAGGAGGAGACCTGGGTGGAAAATCTGTCCCTCCGGGAAGCTATAAACCGGCTGAATAAGCGGGAACGGCATATTATTGATCTACGTTTTTACGAGGGCAAAACCCAGATGGAGGTGGCCCAGGAAATCGGGATTTCCCAGGCACAGGTCAGCCGGTTGGAAAAGAATGCACTTAAAACCATGCGGAATTATCTGAGAGCGTGACGGAAATCATGGATCCCGGCATCACGAAATCCGCCCCTTAAATGGTCTGCTGCATGAATATATATTGCAAAATCGCTGGTTGTTGACCAGCGATTTTGCTTATTATGCTGCTATTCCAGAATGCGTTTGAAAAAGGCCTTCTGCAAGATGTGCGTCACAATTTGTGGGAGATTTTGTCCGGATGAGGGCGCCGTAGCGGGCTACGGCAACCGAATTCGGGCAAAATATACCGCAAAGTGGGGCGTGCAGATTGCGGGAATGATTTTTCAAGTACGCTCTAATGCCTTTTCCAATTCTTTTATTACAATTTTAAGAGCTTTAATTCTCGCATACTTCTTATCTACAGATTCCAGGATATGCCACGGTGCATAGGTGGTGCTTGTCTTGGCAAGCATTTCATCTACGGCCCCTTCATAAGCATCCCATTTTTCGCGGTTGCGCCAGTCTTCGTCGGTGATCTTCCACTGTTTTTCAGGGTTGTTCTGGCGGTCGGTGAAGCGGGCCAGCTGGGTGTCTTTGTCGATCTGGACCCAGAATTTGATGATCACGGCACCCCAGTCGGACAGCTCCTTCTCGAATTCATTAATCTCGTTGTAAGCACGTTTCCAGTCGTTCTCGCTGCAGAAGCCTTCCAGACGCTCTACCATTACGCGGCCGTACCAGGTGCGGTCGAAGATGGCAATGTGACCGTCTTTGGGCAATCTGGTCCAGAAGCGCCAGAGGTAATGACGCGCCTTTTCGTGAGGTTCCGGGCTGGCGATTGGATGGACCTCAAAGCCACGGGGATCAAGGGCTTCTGTGATCCGCTTAATATTGCCTCCTTTTCCGGCTGCGTCCCAGCCTTCATAAGTAATGATCACCGGCACACGCTTGCGGTACAGACGGTTATGCAGTTCGCCCAGCTTCTTCTGGAGATGCTTCAGCTCTTTCTTGTATTCTTCATCCTCGATCACCTTGTCTGTCAGTTCGATTTCCGAAAGCTTCTGCATTTTCTCAAGCGGAAAAATGTTTGGGAGAAGCGGTGCGCTGTGTGTGCTGTTCTGCAAGGCTACCTCAATGTTATTTACCATTATTTCAAGAACCTGAAGTTCTACGAAGTTGCGGTCTTTTGCATCAATAATATACCATGGTGCAATAGAAGTATTCGTATCTGTCAGATAGCGGTCGAAAACCTTCTGGCAATGTTTGTAATGTTCGTTCTGCCACTTGTCAAAGGCATCCACACGCCATTTTGTATCCTGCTCTTTGTTAAGCTTCTCAATACGTCTGGTCTGCTCTTTTTTGTCAATCTGCATGAAAAATTTCAGAACCAGATAACCGTTGTCTGTGAGCTGTCGCTCGAAATGTTTGATGCTGTCGATCCGCTTTGCATAATCCTCTTCTTCCAGACCATTCAGACAGTCTTTGCAGGTCTGCTCCATCCAGCCAGAATCCAGAAAGGTAAATTTGCCGGCTTCCGGAATCTGATTGAAATACCGGTACAGAAATGGTCTGCGCAGTTCATCCTCTGTAGGCTTTGACATGGTTGCTACTTTAAAGAAACGGGGATCAATGTATTTGATCACTCTGCCGATTGTGGTACCTTTGCCAGATGCACCCCAGCCTTCAAAAAGTACCAGCACAGGCAGCTTGTGTTCTTTCAGCTTCATCTGCTGCTGATACAGCTTCTCGCCAGCTTCTTTAATCCGTTTCTTCAGCTCCTCTTTTTCCGGAATCTCCTCCGGAATCCAGGTTTTCAGCATAAACACGTCCTCCTCACGTACTATTATTTTCAAACTTAAAGCATTTTTTCTGTTAAAAGCAAATTCTATTTTTTTATATTCATATTATTTTCTGCATTATAACATAATCATTCCCATTTTGCACGAATTTAACAAACATTTAACCGAATTTCGATTGCGATCGTTATCCTCTTATATACAATCCGATATTTTTGTGTTATTATTAAAAATCATATTTTGTGTAGGTTTTACGAACACATAGCGTTTTGTATGTTGCGCCTTTCTTTTCGTAGCTCAGATGTTTAAACTTACCCAAGGAGGAAGTCCCATGCCTTTATCTGTCTTCATAGAAATGACCCTGTCTGCCATCCTTACCGTCTGGTCGCCTGGTCCCAATAATATTCTTTTGCTGTCCACAGCCAGCAAATACGGCATTTCCGGTAATATCCGCTTTATGACCGGAATCTGGAGCGGATCTCTCACTTTGATGTGTCTTTCCGGACTGTTCTGCAGTACTCTTTGGAAAATCATTCCAGGGATCCAGCCGGTTATGAAATATCTAGGCGCAGCTTATGTACTCTATCTTGCCTGGCAGACCTGGCGCAGGATTCCGCCCTCTGACAATGTCCAGGACAAAAAGCCAACCTGGCTGATGGGATTTTTCCTGCAGCTGATAAATGTAAAGATCATCATCTATGGGCTGACCATGTTTTCCGCTTATATTCTGCCCTATGAGGCAAGGGTTCCTATACTGTTTTGCTTCGCTGTATATCTGATGTTTCTTGGAGCCCTGGGAAATCTGATCTGGGCATTTGCGGGAAATGTACTGAAAAGATTTTACAGCAGTCATTATAAGCTGATGAATGGAATCATGGCCCTGCTGCTGGTGTGGTGCTCTCTCAGGATCACTGGATTACTGTAAGACAGGCCAAAAACACCTCCCGGAATATGTTGGTTACTCACATTCCGGGAGGTGTTTTCTATAGGGCACTGTTCAATTTATGAGACACATGTATCAAATTGATACATGCTTATGCTGTCTTACTTAAATGCATCCACCAGTTCCTGACCATCGTCATATCCCTGGTTTTTCAGTTCTTCTACAAACCACTGGTCTACGCCTTCTACCGCCTCTTTAAAGGAATCAATATCCATATCCTCTTTTGCGGTAAAGGTAACGCCATTTTTCTCTTCCCAGCGGTTCATGATCTCATTGGCACCGGAGCGGTTGATGTAACGCTCATACTCAACAGCCATTCTTCCAGCCTTGTCTACAACAGCCTGCTGCTCTGGTGTAAGGCCATCATAGATATCCTGATTGATACAGAAGAACAGACAGTCATAGATGGCATCCCACATGGAGCAGTATGGCTGAACCTCCTGTACACTGGCTGCGTCGATTGCAGGAAGCGGATTCTCCTCTCCCTCTACGGTGTTCTGCTGAAGAGCTGTGTAAGTCTCAGACCAGTTCAGGTTGGTTGCATCTGCCCCCCATCTCTTATAGCATTCCATAAGAAGATTGGAGCCTGCAACACGGACTTTCAGGTTCTTCATATCGTCCACCGATTTTACTTCACGCACACTATTGGTCAGTTCACGGAAGCCGTTCTCCGCAATACCCATGCAATGCAGTCCATACTCACTGAGGATTTCCTTCATCTTCTCTCCTGCCTCACCGTCAAACTTGGCATCTGCGTCTTCCACAGAATCATAAATAAACGGCAGGGAGACTACGTTAAATCTCGGATCAAATGCAGAATAAATCAGGTTGGAATGCATGGAAATCTGTACCGGGTCTCCGTTCATCAGTGCCTGGATTCCCTCGGACTGGTTTCCGTTTGTCAGCTGGTCTGCTGCATATATGTTTACTTTTACTTTTCCTCCTGTAGCTTTTTCCATCAGCTCGCCGAACTTGCGGCCGCCATCAGCCCAGGTAGAAGTCTCAGTTGTGGAGCATGCAAAATTCCAGGTAGTCTCCTCCCAGCCAAGGTCACTGTAATCGCCAATTCCGGTAAATGCCTCTACCAGCTCTTCTGCATCCTCGTATCCCTGGGATTTCAATTCCTCAATGAACCACTCATCTACACCGTCAACAGCTTCCTTAAAGGACTCAATGTCCATATCCTCTTTTGCAGTGAAGGTAACGCCGTTTTTGTCTTTCCAGCGGTTCATGATCTCTTCATCACCGGAGCGGTTGATGTAACGTTCGTACTCTACGGCTTTCTGTCCTGCCTCGTCTACAACAGCCTGCTGTTCCGGTGTAAGACCATCATAAATCTCCTGGTTGATACAGAAGAACAGGCAGTCATAGATGGCATCCCACATGGAGCAGTATGGCTGAACCTCCTGTACACTGGCTGCGTCAATTGCAGGAAGCGGGTTCTCCTGACCCTCAACTGTGTTCTGCTGAAGGGCTGTGTAAGTCTCAGACCAGTTCAGGTTGGTTGCATCTGCGCCCCATCTCTTATAGCATTCCATAAGAAGGTTGGAACCGGCAACACGGATTTTCAGGTTTTTCATATCATCCACAGATTTTACTTCGCGGACACTGTTGGTCAGTTCACGGAAACCGTTCTCTGCAATACCCATGCAATGGAGTCCGTACTCACCAAGAATTTCTTTTAATTTCTCACCAGCCTCACCGTCAAACTTAGCATCTGCATCTTCTACAGAGTCATAAATAAACGGCAGGGAAACTACGTTAAATCTTGGGTCAAATGCAGAATAGATCAGGTTGGAATGCATGGAAATCTGTACCGGGTCTCCGTTCATCAGTGCCTGGATTCCCTCGGACTGGTTTCCGTTTGTCAGCTGGTCTGCTGCATATATGTTTACTTTTACTTTTCCTCCTGTGGCCTTTTTCATCAGCTCGCCAAACTTGCGGCCGCCGTCCGCCCAGGTAGAAGTCTCAGTTGTAGAGCATGCAAAATTCCAGGTGGTTTCCTCCCAGCCAAGATCACTGTAATCTGCGATCTCATTGAAGGAATAATCCCCGTCTCCGGCTGCAGAAGCTGCGGATGAGCCGCTGTCACCAGAGGAAGAATCTCCGGAATATGCACCATTTTTAGCAAGTGCTCTCGGAAGAGCCGTTGAAGTTACCGGAATATAGGTAACCACAAGAAGCACGGCCACACAGGCTGCCAGCATGGGCATAACTGCTTTTGAAATTTCCTGAAGGGTAACCTCCATGCCTTTTTTGATCTTGATTCCGATTGCCACAAACAGGTTGACACCAACCGGCGGAGTTACCTGTCCAATTGCAAGGTTTACAGTTGCCATCACACCAAATGCAACCACATCATAGCCAAGTGCTTTGCATACCGGAAGCATAACCGGAATAAAAATGTACATAGCAGAGTTTGCATCGATGAAGCAGCCTGCAATCAGGAAAATAATGTTTACGATCAGAAGGAAGGTAAACTGGTTATGTGCAATGCTTCCAAGAAGCGCTGAAGCTGCGTCTGCGATACCGAATTTGGTACATACATAAGAAAACAGGGAAGCACTTGCTACGATCAGCATGATTCCACCAGTTGTTTTCGCAGAATCCACGCAAATGTCAAACAGGTCTTTTAATTTAACCTCACGATAAATCACCATACCTACAAACAGACCGTATACAACAGATACAGCCGCTGCCTCAGTAGGAGTAAAAATACCGCCATAAATACCACCCAGAATAATAACCGGCATTAAGAATCCCCAGAAAGCATCCTTAAATGCATCCCAGCGCTCTTTTGCAGTCGCTTTCTTCTGGGCTGGCTGAATGCCTTTTTTTCTGGCTTCCACCATAACCACGATCACAAGGGCAACGCCCATCAGAATTCCAGGTACGATTCCTGCCATGAACATATCTGCAATAGATACGCCTGTGATAGAAGCATATACAACAAATGCAATACTTGGCGGGATGACAATGGCGATGGAGCTTGATGTTGCCATCAGGGCTGTGGAAAACGGTGCGCTGAAGCCTCCCCGCTCTACCATTGCCGGAATCAGAACTGCTCCAAGTGCTGCTACAGTTGCAGGTCCGGATCCGGAAATTGCGCCGAAGAAGCAGGCTACAATAACGCATACAATGGCGATGCCGCCTCTTTTATGTCCCACGCAGGTATCTACGAATCTGACAAGTCTTTTGGAAATTCCGGCTTTTGCCATGATATTTCCGGAAAGTACGAAAAATGGGATAGCCAGAAGGAGAAATTTACTGATTCCGGCATACATATTGGTTGCAACGATGGTAAGGGAGGTTCCGGAGTACAGGATTGCACAGACGGAGGACAGTCCCAGACAGATTGCAATGGGAACTCCCATGATCAGGAAAACAAAAAATGAAATAAAAAGAACTGCACTTATCATTTATTTATCCTCCTTTTTCAGATTGCCTGTACAATAGTCAAGACAGTATTCAATAAAATGTAAGATCATGCATCCGGATCCGATTGGCACGAAGGACCAGAATATCCACTCCGGCCAGTTCAGAACGAAGGTACGTTTTCCGTTTTCCAGCTGTGTGATTACTTTTTCCATACCGAACCAGAATAAGATTGCGGTAAAAATAATGCACAGAACAGTGGTAAGGATAACAGATGGTTTTTTCAGTTTCTCAGGGAGACGGTCTGTAACCAGTGACAGGTTAACCAGTTCTCCTTCGCGGCATGCAAGTGCTGCAGCCATTAAGGTAATCAATACAAAGACTGCGACCACAAGTTCCTCGGTAAAGGACCAGGAACGATGGATCACTTTTCGGGAAAAAACATTTCCCACGGTCAGAACCAGTATCAGCAGGGTAGACACTACCAGAATACAATTTTCTACTGCTGCTACTGCATTCATGATTTTTTTGAAGACTTTCATGATCTCTCCTCCTCTTAATTTACTTGTCAGGTTTTCGTCTTTCGTAAAATGGAACTATCTGTTATGCAGCCGCAGTACGATCCTGCCCGGCAGGGCTTTTGTGTAACAGGAAGTTCCAACGGAATTTCCTGTTACACAAAAAAAATCCGCCCCTGAACTAGGGACGGACCATATTAGACCGCAACCACCCTGTTTCCCCTTTGAAACAAGTACGAAAAGACAACGTACCGACATACGCGATTCCGATAACGGGGAACAACCGTGGAAACCTACTTGATGCAGTTCTTCACTTCGTATCTGGTTCCTGTTTGAAAAAACGGATACTTATGAAGCGTTCGGCTTCCCTTCTCGGGGATGATCTTCAAAACAGACCTGACGCTGCTTTCCACCGACACAGCTCTCTGTAGACAAGGTGCTTCTGTTTCTACTTCTTCCCTTCAAGGAATTTAATCCTTTTT
>ERZ1673736.4259-NODE-4259-length-11912-cov-5.650249_pt1 | contig 11912 bp, 9 predicted proteins | sample MGYA00580212_ERZ1673736 | MGnify/ENA primary metagenome ERZ1673736 (study PRJEB41218, sample SAMN15661752) | gut metagenome | host: Homo sapiens | place: Canada: London | collected 2015-08-20/2019-03-30 | study: EMG produced TPA metagenomics assembly of... | reverse complement strand
GAGACCCTGCGCCGCATCGACCATATCCTGGCAACCTTAAAACCCGCAGAATAATGGTACAGATCGAACAACACGTATGGGGCATGACGCCGGAGGGCGAAGCCATCATCCTCTACACGATGCGCAACGACAAGGGCGCCGAAGTGAAAATCACGAATTTCGGGGCGGCGATCGTCTCCGTCACGATGCCCGACCGCGAGGGCCGCATGGCCGACGTGGTGCTGGGTTACAAGCATCCCGAAGGCTACTTCTTCGACGGAGCCGCGTCGGGCAAAAGCGTGGGCCGCTGCGCCAACCGCATCGCTTTCGGCCGCATGACCGTCGAGGGAAAGGAGTACGCGCTCGAAGTGAACAACGGCCCCAACCACCTGCACGGCGGCACGAAGAACTTCGCCAACCGCATCTGGGAGAGCCGTGTGGAGACCAACCGCGTGGTCATGTCGCTCCTCTCGGAGGACGGCGACCAGAATTACCCCGGCGAACTGAACGTCGAGGCCGTGTTCGATTTCGACGATGAGAATGCGCTCGAAATAACCTATCTGGCCCGGACGGACAAAACGACGGTGGTGAACCTCACCAACCACGTCTATTTCAACCTCGCGGGCGAAGGCAGCGGGTCGGTCCTCGACCACCAGCTGCGCCTGAACAGCTCGCAGGTGCTCGAAATGAACGACAAGCAGATTCCCACAGGCCGGCTGCTCGACGCAGCGGGCACGCCGCAGGACTTCCGCGAATTCCGTCCGTTCCGCCCCGGCATCGACTCGGAGTTCAACCACATCCGCGATTTCAAGGGATACGACCACCCGTTCGTCATCGACGGCTGGAAGCCCAACATTCTGGGCGAGGTCGGCTGTCTGCGCGAACAGACTTCGGGCCGCTGCGTGACGGTGCTTTCGTCGCAGCCCAGCGTGATGATCTACACCGGCAACTGGCTCGCAGGCGGATGCCCCGAAACCAAGTCGGGCGGCCGTTACAACGACTACGACGGCGTGGCAATCGAGTGTCAGAACTACCCCGACGCCGTGAACCACCCCGAATTCCCGTCGCCGCTGCTCAGACCCGGCGAAACCTACTGCCAGAAGATCGTATTCCGGTTCGGGACTTTCGCATAGGCGGCGGAGAACCGCGGCGCAACCAAAACAAACTCCCGGCACCGGCCGAACACGGGCAGATACGCTGCTCAGCAATAACGCATTAACGCGGGCATACGCCCGCGTTAATGCGTTATCCGCGTGATTTATGATCCGCCGTGCAGCCGGAAATGACTTAGCGTAAAAAAGCGACTATTGTCCGACGCCCGTAATCGGACGCTCACCGGGCCGAGGGGCGCATACGCGCCGAACAGTTAGCGTAAAAATGGCCGTAAGTTTGTTTTTCATCCGCCGAATGGATAATTTTACGTCTGCAACCTAAAACCAGCCCCATGTCCATCCAGATGAACCAATCGCTGTCGGTAGACTGCGCCGTGTTCGGTTTCAACGGCAAGTCGCTCAAAGTGCTGCTGATCGAGCGGCGCTACTATGCCCCCGACACCCGTCTCGACAAGCTCAAACTGCCGGGCGCCATGATTCTCGACAACGAGACGCTGCCGCAGGCCGCCTACCGTGTGCTCGAAGAGGCCACCGGACTGCGGGACGTATACCTCAAACAGATGGATATATTCTCCGATCCCAACCGGGTGAGCGGTGAGGAGCTGGAGTGGATCAACCGCTATCACGGCATACGGACCGAACGCGTGGTGACGGTGGGATATTACGCGCTGGTGAAGCTCGACACCCGTACCGTCGCCTACACCACGGCCAAGGGCGCACAATGGGTCGATGTCGATTCGATCCAGCGGCTGGCGATGGACCACAAGCAGATACTTTCGGCGGCGCTGGCGGTTCTCTGCCGCGAGATGCTGCAATCGCCCGTGGCTTTCGAACTGCTGCCACGCAAATTCACCATCCGCGCGCTCCAGAACCTCTACAGCGCAGTGCTGGGCATCGAAATCGACAACCGCAACTTCCGCAAGAAGATACTCGCGTCGGGGTTTCTGACCCCGACCGCAGAACGGGAACAGGGCGTAGCCCACAAGCCGGCGCAATATTATACCTTTAATAAAAACGCCTACAAAAAGGCGCTCAAGGCGAAGCTGAAGCTGGGATTCATCAACAACTGGAGGTATTGATCCATAACAACAGATAACATATGAAAAGTTTAGGCATAGACATAGGCTCCTCGTCGGTCAAGGTATCGCTGCTGGACATCGCGTCGGGCGAGTGCGCGGCCTCGTCCGCCAACCCCGCGACCGAAATGCCCATCGGATCGCCGCAGAGCGGCTGGGCCGAGCAGGACCCCGAAATGTGGTGGCATTACGTCTGCGAAGGCATTCGAACCATTGCGGCGCAGGGCTTCGCGATGAGCGACGTGGTGTCGGTGGGCATCACCTACCAGATGCACGGACTGGTCTGTCTCGACAAGCAGGGCCGTCCGCTGCGCCCCTCGATCATCTGGTGCGACTCGCGCGCCGTGGAGATCGGAGCCGAAGCGCTGGAAGGCATCGGGCGGGAGTTCTGTCTCGCGCATACGCTCAACTCACCGGGCAACTTCACTGCGTCGAAACTGGCGTGGGTCAGGCGCAACGAACCCGGCGTATTCGCGCAGATATACAAATTCATGCTCCCCGGCGACTACATCGCCTACCGCCTTTCGGGACGCATGTCCACCTCCGTCAGCGGCCTTTCGGAGCAGATACTCTGGGACTTCGAAGAGGAGCGGCGGGCCGACTTCGTGGCCGGATGGTACGGCATTCCGCAGGAGATGATCCCCGAAGCCGGCGTCTCGATCGGCACGGAGGCCCGCACGGACGAAGCGGCCGAACGGCTGCTGGGCATCCCCGCAGGTACCCCGATCTCCTACCGCGCCGGGGACCAGCCCAACAACGCCTTTTCACTCAACGTCATGGAGGCGGGCGAAGTCGCCGCAACAGGCGGCACGAGCGGCGTGGTATACGGCGTCACGGACAAACGCCAAGCCGACCCGCAGTCGCGCGTGAACACCTTCGTCCACGTCAATCACACGGCCAGCAATCCCCGTTACGGCATTCTGCTCTGCATCAACGGCACGGGCATCATGAACTCGTGGATACGCCGCAACGTCACGCAGGAGACGCTCGACTATGCGGAGATGAACCGGCAGGCCGCAAGCGTCCCGGCAGGTTCCGAAGGGCTGTCGGTCGTACCCTTCGGCAACGGAGCCGAACGGATGCTCTGCAACCGCTGCCCCAGAGCCGGAATCATCGGACTCGATCTCAACCGCCACACCACGGCCCACATCCTGCGTGCGACGCAGGAGGGCATCGCCTACTCCTTCCGCTACGGCATCGACATCATGCGCGGGCTGGGAGTGCGCCCCGACGTCATCCGCGCAGGCGCAGCAAACTTGTTCCTCTCGCCGCTTTTCCGGCAGACGCTCTCGACGCTCACGGGCGCCCGCATCGAACTGTTCAATACCGACGGCGCGCTGGGCGCAGCCCGCGGCGCGGCGCTGGGCGCCGGCTACTACAAGACGCGCGGCGAAGCGTTCGCCGCGTTGCGCAGGCTGGAGGTCGTGGAACCCGCCGAAGCTGACAGAGAGACGCTGGAAGAAGGTTACCGGGCATGGGTCCGGGAAGTAGAGAAAAGAATGGAATAACAACCTGAAAATCATTCAATATCATGGCATCAAAACAGTATTTCCCCACCGTGGGACAGATCGAATTCGAAGGCCTGGAGTCGAAGAACCCGATGGCTTTCCGTTACTACGACCCCGAAAAAGTCGTGAAAGGCCGCAAGATGAAGGATTGGTTCCGTTTCTCGATGGCGTGGTGGCACACCCTCTGCGCCGAAGGCGGCGACCAGTTCGGCGGCGGCACCAAAACCTTCCCGTGGAACGAGTCCGCATGCCCGATCGAGCGCGCGAAAGCCAAGATGGACGCGGGTTTCGAATTCATGCGGAAGATCGGCATCGAGTACTATTGTTTCCACGACGTAGACCTCGTGGACGAAGCCGCGACGCCCGAAGAGTACGAAAAGAACCTCCGCCAGATCGTAGCCTACGCCAAGCAGAAGCAGGACGAAACCGGCATCAAACTGCTATGGGGCACGGCCAACGTCTTCGGCCACGCCCGCTACATGAACGGCGCCGCGACCAACCCCGACTTCGACGCCGCGGCCCGCGCCATGCTGCAGATCAAGAACGCCATCGACGCCACGATCTTTCTGGGCGGCGAGAACTACGTCTTCTGGGGCGGACGCGAAGGCTACATGTCGCTGCTCAATACCGACATGAAGCGCGAAAAGGAGCACATGGCCACCATGCTGCGCATGGCCCGCGACTACGCCCGTTCGAAGGGGTTCAAGGGCAACTTCCTGATCGAGCCCAAACCGATGGAGCCGATGAAGCACCAGTACGACGCCGACACGGAGACCGTCATCGGGTTCCTGCGGGCGCACGGGCTGGACAAGGATTTCAAGGTCAATATCGAGGTCAATCACGCCACGCTTGCCGGACACACCTTCGAGCACGAGTTGCAGTGCGCCGTCGATGCCGGGATGCTCGGCTCGATCGACGCCAACCGCGGCGACTACCAGAACGGCTGGGACACCGACCAGTTCCCGATCGACCTCTACGAAATGGTGCAAGCGATGATGGTCATCGTCCGCGGCGGCGGCCTGCAGGGCGGCGGCACGAACTTCGACGCCAAGACGCGCCGCAATTCGACCGACCCCGAAGACATCTTCATCGCCCACATCGCCGCGATGGACGTCATGGCCCGCGCGTTGCTCATCGCCGCCGACATTCTCGACAACTCGCCCTACGAAAAGATGCTCGCCGAACGTTACGCCTCCTACGACTCAGGCGAAGGCCGGCTCTTCGAAGAGGGCAAGCTCACGCTGGAGCAGGTCGCCGACTACGCCCGCCGGCACGAACCCGTCCAGCGCAGCGGCAAACAGGAGCTGTTCGAAGCGATCGTGAACATGTATATCTGACCTTATGACTAAAACCCAAGAAACCGGGAGCCGCGCCTATCTGCTTTCGATCGTGCTGGTGGCCATCATCGGCGGCCTGCTGTTCGGTTACGACACGGCCGTGGTGTCGGGAGCCGAGCAGGCCCTAGACCAGTTCTTCCGCAGTGCGGCGGACTTCACCTACACGCCGTGGATGCACGGCTTCACCGCATCGAGCGCGCTGGTGGGCTGCATCGTCGGCGGTGCGCTGTCGGGCCTGCTGGCCTCGCGTCTGGGACGCAAACGCACGCTCGTCGCGGCGGCCGTGCTGTTCTTCGTCTCGGCCGTCGGCTCGTGGCGGCCCGAAAGCGGCATCCTGCCCTACGGCGAGGCGTCGCTGCCGCTGCTGGCGTCGTTCAACATCTACCGCATTCTGGGCGGTATCGGCGTGGGACTTGCCTCGGCCGTGTGTCCGATGTACATTGCCGAAATCTCGCCCGCGAAGATCCGCGGCACGCTCGTCTCGTGCAACCAGTTCGCCATCATCTTCGGCATGCTGGTCGTCTACTTCGTGAACTATCTGATCCGCAACCAGCTGGGCGACACGGGCGAAGCCATTCAGGCCGCCAGGGTCTCCGTCGGCTGGCGCAGGATGTTCCTCAGCGAAGCGTTCCCCGCGGCGACCTTCCTGCTGCTGATCCTCTTCGTGCCCGAAACCCCGCGTTACCTGACCCTCACCGGACGCGATCAGAAGGCATTGCAGGTGCTCACGCGCATCAACGGCGCGGCCGAGGCCCGCACGATTCACACCGAAATCCGCCGGACGGTACACGCCAAGACCGAGCGGCTCTTCGCCTACGGCGCAGCGGTGATCCTGATCGGCATCCTGCTCTCGTTTTTCCAGCAGGCCATCGGCATCAACGTCGTGCTCTACTACGCCCCGCGCATCTTCGCCGGAATGGGCGCGTCGGGCGACGCTTCGATGCTCCAGACCGTGGTGATGGGCGTGGTCAATATCCTCTTTACGGTCGTGGCGATCTTCACCGTGGACCGCGTGGGCCGCAAACCGCTGCTCATCGTCGGTTCGGCGGGTATGATGATCGGCATGGCCGCTCTTGCGGCGCTTTCGTTCACCGGGTCGATCAGCATTGCGGCACTGGTCTTCATCATCATCTACACCGCATCGTTCATGATGTCGTGGGGCCCGATCTGCTGGGTGCTGATCTCCGAAATCTTCCCCAACACGATCCGCTCGCAGGCCGTGGCCGTAGCCGTGGCTGCGCAGTGGATCTCGAATTTCCTCGTCTCGGCGACCTTCCCCTCGCTGAGCGCATGGAGCGTCGGCGGCACCTACTGCATCTATGCCCTGATGGCGCTCGCATCGGCACTCTTCGTCTGGAAATGGGTACCCGAAACCAAGGGCAGAACCCTCGAAGAGATGTCGAAACTCTGGCGGAAAAACGGCGACTGAGCCGCGGCAAAAACCGGACGTCGCAACAACGGGCAACCGGACTGGGCGGACCTTGAGACCGGGCATTGCCGGTAACAGAGCGTCCCGGCCGGGAGACTCAGGCACCCGGCCATCTCCGACAGCAAGGCCCCCGGAGGCGCAATCCGAAAGCCGGGAGCATCGCAGGTTGCCGGCGGGCAGGCGGATACGCAGGCGTAACCGGGCAACGCAGGCAGCAGAACAACGGACCAAAAGAGCCGAAAGAGCAGTCCGAACCCGATTCGCAAGGAAAAGTCATCGGCCGCAGTGCAACGACGCGGGCACATGCCCGCGTCGTTGCATTATCGTCACGAAACCATCGGATAACCGTTCCTGCTTGCACCTGCTGAGTTTTTCAGAAATTCTTCACATCCCGCTCCCGATTTCCCGAATCTTTTATTACCTTTGCCGTCGATATTTCGAAGGGGTGCCTTACTATCAGGCTGAGATTATACCCATTGAACCGGATACGGGTAATGCCGAAACCGGGATGCATAATCTTTCAACGCATACCCCTTTTCAGTTCATTAACTTTTAAAAGTTCAGACATGAAAAGGTTTCTACTTCCCATCGCGGCCGTCGCGCTCTGCGTCGCCGCAAACACGGCGAGCGCCGAGAATCCGGCAAACGCCGAAATTACCGCTGCGGCCGAAACTCCGGCTGCCGTCTCCCTCACCGCAGGCGTAACGAACGCCGCAACCGCCGCAGACGCGACACGATCCGCGGCGTTTGTCACGGCAGCTGCCGTTCCCCCTGCAAAGACAAGCGAAGCGATCACGGCAGCCGCCGGCCCGGCCCAGCCCGAAGACTCCGTGCGCATGTACCGCCTGCAGGAGATCGAGGTGACCGCCACGCGCGCATCGGGCAGCACGCCGGTCGCCTATACCGACCTTTCGCACGAAGTGATCGCCCGCAACAGCTACGGATTCGACATTCCGTCGGTGCTGGCGCTGACTCCCTCGATGATCGCCACCAACGAAACGGGCATCGGCATCGGCGGCACGTCGATGCGCCTGCGCGGAACCGACGCCACGCGGCTCAACGTCACCATCAACGGCGTCTCGATGAACAACCCCGACTCGCACTCGATGTACTGGTACGACACCCCCGACCTCATCTCGTCGGTCGGCACGATGCAGGTCCAGCGCGGCGCGGGCATCTCGACCAACGGCACGGGCGCCTTCGGCGGCGCGGTCAATATGTCCACGGCCCCGCTCGAAACCGAGTTCGGCGGCGACGTCTCGCTCTCGTACGGATCGTACAACACCAACAAACAGGCCGTGCACGTCTCGTCGGGGCTGATGGGCGGCCATTGGACGGTGGACGCACGCCTGACGCGCCTCTCCTCGGACGGCTACATCCGCCGCGGAGGGACCTCCCTCACCTCCTACATGTTCCAAGGCGGCTATTACAACGGCAACACGATGCTCAAGCTGGTTTCGTTCGGCGGCAAGGCCCAGACCAACCTCAGCTACAACGGCGCCACGCGCGACGAGATGCGTCTCAATGGCCGCCGTTACAACAGCAGCGGCATGTACTCCACCTCGGACGCCTACTCCCACCGCATCTGGAACAGCGAGGACGGGGAGTGGCAGCAGGTGAACTTCTACGACGACGAGACCGACAACTACCTGCAGATCAACAACCAGCTGATCCTCAGCCAGCGGCTGGGCGACCGATGGACGCTGAGCGCCACGGCCTTCTACACCTACGGTTACGGCTACTACAAGCAGTACAAGGACGACGCCAAGCTCTTCGAATACCTCTTCCCCGACCATCTGGCCTACCAGACCGACGACCAAGGCAATTTCGTGACGGACGGCGACGGCGAACGAATCGCCGTACGCAGGGACCTGATCCGCGAAAAACTCATGCGCAACCATCTGGGCGGCGTGAACGCCACGGCGGCCTACGCTGCGGAGAACCTCGATCTCGCCTTCGGCGGCTCGTGGAGCTACTACAGCTGTCCCCATTGGGGCGAGCTGGACTGGATGCAGGAGACCGATCCCGCCGACTACCGCAGCAAACGCTGGTACGACAACGACGTGGACAAGCAGGACGCCAACCTCTTCGCACGCGCCAACTGGACCGTAGCCCGCGGACTTAACCTCTTCGCCGACATGCAGTACCGCTACGTTCATTACAAGGCATGGGGCGTGAACGACAACTACGACGAAGCGAGCGGGGGCATGCAGCCCATCGACGTGGACGAGACATACCACTTCTTCAACCCCCGCGCCGGCGTCAGCTACACGCTCGGCAAACGCCACAACTTCTATTTCTCGTTCGCCGTGGCGCAGAAGGAGCCGACGCGCAGCGACTTCACGGACCGCTACATGTTCTCCGGCGACGACTCGTACCCCTCCTCCGAGAAGCTCTACGACTACGAACTGGGCTATGACTACTCGTCGCCCCGGTTCAGTGCGGGCGTGAACCTATACTACATGAAGTACAAGGACCAGCTGGTGCATACGGGCATGGTCAACGACAGCTCCGACGCACTGAACGTCAACGTGCCCGACAGCTACCGCCGCGGCATCGAGCTGACGGCTTCGTGGCGCGTGACCGGATGGTTCACCGCCGGCGCCAACGCCACCTTCAGCCAGAACCGGATCGAGAACTATGTGGACGCACTCTCGAACAGCCCCACCTACGGGCAGAATCTGGGCGAGCGGACCATCTCCTACTCGCCGTCGGCCATGGGGTCGCTGTTTCTGGACTTCCATTACCGGGGCTTCGAAGCCGTGCTGCACACGCAGGCCGTAGGCAAACAGTACTTCACCAATGACGAGAACGAGACACTCTCGCTCGACCGCTACTGCGTCACCAACCTCAATCTGGGCTACACGTTCCGCACCCGCGCCGCCCGGAGCGTGCGGCTGGGCCTGCAGATCAACAACCTCTTCAACGCCGAGTACGAAAGCAACGGCTACGGCTATTCGTACATGGACACGTGGAGCGAGCCCACGCCCCGGCGCATCGACATGGCCTACTACTTCGCGCAGGCGCCCCTGAACGTGCTGGCCAACGTCACGGTGAAGTTCTGACGGGCAAATTCCGTCCTCCCGGAACCCGATCCGGATGGACGCAACGCAGATAAAACGATGGATTGGAAACTTATCCTGCAGATCGCCGGCGTGATGCTGGGGCTGCTCTATCTCTGGCTCGAATACCGCGCCGACATCCGGCTGTGGATCGTGGGACTCGTCATGCCGCTGGTCCACGGCGCGCTCTACTACAAGGCGGGGTTGTACGCCGACTGTTCGATGCAGGTCTACTACGTACTGGCAGGACTCTACGGCTGGCTCGTATGGCGCAACGCCCCGCGCAAAAAGCCCAAGACGGCCCGGAACGCGGCAGCGGCAGGACCGACCGATCAAACGGCCGGAAGCGAAGCACTCGCGGGGGGACACAACAGCCAACCGGACCGGAACACAACGGCGGGACATAGCGACCAAACGGCCTGCAATGCAGGACCCGAAGCGGCCCAAACAGCCCGGAGCGCAGAACCCGCCGCCGTCCGGATCGGGCATACGCCCCTGCGCTATGCAGCAGGACTGATCGCAGTCTACGCCGCGGCGCACGCCGGAATCTATTTCCTGCTCTCCCGGTTCACCAACAGCACCGTGCCCTTCTGGGACGCGATGACCACGGCGGCGAGCATCGTGGCGATGTGGATGCTCTCGCGCAAATACATCGAACAGTGGCTCGTCTGGCTGGCCGTCGATCTGACAACGATCGGGTTGTATCTCTACAAGGGAATCCCCCTCACCGCGGGACTCTACGCCCTCTACTCGGCGCTGGCCGTGGCCGGATACCTGCGCTGGCGCAAGCTCGCGGCACAAGAAACGACCGGCGCCGCAAAGTAACGCAGGCGAAGAATCACTACGGCGCAAGGCGCCGCCGACGCTGAGCAACACGACGCGAGTGAGACACAGCAGAGCAGCACAACGCGGAACGGCGCCGGCACTGGGCCGCCGAAACTCGGCGACCATTACGAATAACGCAGTAACGCAGGGTACGCCCCACGTTGCTGCGTTTTCGTATCCGGTTCTGTTCCGCAGAAAAGGACAACGCCCCAAAGTCTCGGAGTCCCTTCCCGGTAAAAAGCGAGGTCCGCAACGGAAAGCCCCCGCATAAGCAGTCCAATCCCAGCCCTCCGCCATAAATCGCCCCACTCCGGCCTCTCTCCCGCATCAACGGTTTCAAGCATAACAGCGGCTCACACCCGCAAACAGCGAGGTCCGCAACGGAAAGCCGTCTCCGCGTCCCTATTCCGGCAGGCCGTGCTCCCCGACATAGGCGAGGATCTCCTCGCGCAGTGCCTTGGGCGTCACGCTGCACCGCAGCACCAGCAGGTAGGAGTTGCGAATCTGCTCGCGGATAAAGCCGTCGGGCAGGTCGCCCGTGGTGCGGACGGCGTTCCAGTGGCGTTTGTTGAAGTGCCACGCCGCACTCACCTCGTCGTACTGCTCGCGCAGCAGCACGGCTTCGGCCGGATCGCATTTCACGGCGACCCATTCGAATTCGGCCATGTCGGCGCAGGCGAACATCTTGCCCCCGACCTTGTAGACAAGGGTCGTTTCGTCGAAGGGCGTAGTCTCTTCGGCCATCGGCAGCGACAGACAGTAGTCGCGGAAAGTCAGTACATCCATAATCGATCGTTTTTTCGTTCCGGTCCGGCACAATTCCGTCGCAGCGGTGCATTCCCACGGCCGGCCGGAATTACTCGCAGCCCAAAGATATATAATTTTTGGCACACGTATTGCGTCCTGCTCCCAAGTAAAATCAAAATCAAGGAAACGATGAAAAAAATTCTCCTCTGTATCTGCCTGCTGTCGACATTCGCAGCGGGTCTGGTCGGCTGCTCGCAGCAGCGGCAATGGAATCACGAACAGCGCAAAGCGATGCGCGAAGCCCTGCGCAGCTACCGTCAGATGGTCTATCTCGACGACCTTTCGGACGATGAATTCGTGCTCTTTACCGACGAGGTGGCCGGTGATCTGGAAGGGGCCTACCCCGTCTATACGACCTTCGTCGAAATGCCGGGCATGACCGACACGGTCGACATGATCGTCGTCACGACCATCGTGGACGAACTGAACGCCGACGCACACAACATGCGCCATATTTATCCGTACAACTATCTGGTGGCGCAGGGCGTGCTCCCCGCCGGGCTGGACCACCAGCAGCAGAAGGCTTTCTACAACTGCTTCGCTGGCAAGGTGAACGCTGCCTACAGCACCATGTCGCAGTTCTTCAACGCCATACTGGCCGACACGACCGACATGTCGCAGATTCGTCAGATGGAAGCCGGATGCGCCAACGACCTCTTCGACTGGGTGATTACCGAAGTGGAGGTGACCGAGACCGCCGACTGACAGAACCGGGACCGCATAACCGGGACAACCGGAATCGCACGGCAAACGACGCGCAGCCGCACGGTCCGCGCA
>ERZ1673736.4251-NODE-4251-length-11926-cov-6.499621_pt1 | contig 11926 bp, 10 predicted proteins | sample MGYA00580212_ERZ1673736 | MGnify/ENA primary metagenome ERZ1673736 (study PRJEB41218, sample SAMN15661752) | gut metagenome | host: Homo sapiens | place: Canada: London | collected 2015-08-20/2019-03-30 | study: EMG produced TPA metagenomics assembly of... | reverse complement strand
AAATTTTCTTCGCCGGTGCTGGCAAGCCATTCCTAGCGGAATCGTTTGCCTTGCCGTAATCTTTGCCCTGTTCGGGTATATTGCTTCTGTCATGGGGACGCCGAATATGTTGAATACCATCATGAAAACGGCCCATGATTTATTACTAAATACCGTGTTCTATTTGATGGGCATCTGCGTCATAACCGGTGCTCTCGGACGATTGTTTGTCGAATTTGGCGTTGTCAACTTGCTTGAAAAAATGCTACGTCCACTGATGCGCCCGTTATTCAACCTGCCGGGAGTGGCTTCTTTGGGAGCCGTGATGACATTCCTTTCAGACAACCCGGCCATCATTTCGTTGTCTCAGGACAAGCGCTTCAGCAATTTTTTCAAAAAGTATCAATTTATCTCCTTGACCAACTTTGGAACCGCCTTCGGTATGGGTCTGTTGGTCATTGTTTTCATGATAGGACAAGGTTTCTTTCTTGAACCGTTTATCGGACTATTCGGAGCATTTATAGGCTGTATCGTCTCCACCCGTCTGATGCAACGCGCCATTCTGAAATCACACCCACAATACGCAGAAGAAAATGCCTGCGATGAAGAGATTGTCGTAGAAGTGGAGTGCAAAGAAGAAAAGACGCTCTTTTTACGAATCCTCAACTCACTGCTTGATGGGGGACGAACGGGGGTTGACATCGGTATCGCCATCATTCCGGGAGTGCTGATCATTTCCACACTGGTTATGATACTGACCTTTGGCCCGGGCGCAGACGGATACACGGGTGCCGCTTACCAAGGGGTTGAAGTTCTCCCTTGGCTGGCCAATAAAGTAGATTTCATCTTCCGTTGGCTGTTCGGATTCACAGATCCGCACTTGATTGCATTCCCAATCACAGCCTTGGGTGCGGTAGGAGCTGCCCTCGGATTGGTCCCCAATTTCTTGACAGAAGGCTGGATAGACGGAAATGCCATTGCCGTATTTACTGCCATTGGAATGTGTTGGAGTGGATATCTTAGTACTCACACGGCCATGCTCGACTCGCTCGGCTACCGGGAACTGACCTCCAAAGCTATCTTGTCGCACACCGTCGGTGGTCTAGTGGCAGGCGTCACAGCACATTGGCTATATGTTTTAGTCTCTTTATTTTAAATGAAAAAACAATTAGGCATTATCTCTCATTAAAAAATAGGAACATATTGATTTAAAATCACGCAATATGCCTATATTTGTACAGGATAAATTTAAACTCAAATAACTTATGCCACAGATCTCAGAAAAAGGAATGGCGATGCCTTCTTCGCCCATCCGTAAACTCGTTCCGTTCGCGGACAAAGCTAAAGAAAGGGGTATCAAAGTATACCACTTGAACATCGGACAACCGGATATTCCAACTCCCGATGTTGCATTACAGGCATTAAAAAACTGTAACGAAAAAGTGATTGCATACACTCACTCTGCAGGAAATATTTCCTACAGGAAGAAATTAGCCAAATATTACCAAAATATCGGTATCAATATCGATGAAAACAACATCATGATTACGACTGGAGGCTCCGAAGCCATCACGATCGCTTTCATGTCTACATTAAACCCGGGTGACGAGATTATCATCCCCGAACCATTCTACGCAAACTACACGGCTTTCGCTTTAATGTGCGGCGTGAAGGTAAAAACAGTTACTTCTTCCATCGAGAATAACTTTGCCTTACCCCCAATCAGTGAAATCGAGAAAGTAATCACTCCTCGCACGAAAGGAATCGTGATCGTGAACCCGAATAACCCGACAGGTTACCTGTATTCTAAAGAAGAATTGGAACAACTGGCGGTTATCGTGAAAAAACATGATTTGTACTTGTATGCAGACGAGGTATATCGTGAATTCTGCTATGACGGTTACAAGCATTTCTCCACCATGCAGTTGGCTGGAATCGAACAAAACGTTATCCTCTTGGATTCCGTTTCAAAGAGATATAGCGAATGCGGATTGCGCGTGGGAGCTTTAGTAACCCGCAACAAAGAAGTAATGGTTGCAGCCTTGAAGTTCGGTATGGCTCGTTTGTGTGCCCCGGCTATCGGACAAATCATTGCCGAAGCATCGTTGGATACCCCGACCGAATATTTCGAAAGCGTGTACAACGAGTATATCGAAAGACGTGATTTCATGGTGGAAGCCCTGAACAAAATGCCGGGAGTTGTTTGCCCGAAACCCAAAGGAGCTTTCTACGCCGTGGTAAAACTTCCCGTGGATGATGCTGATACATTTGCAAAATGGTTGCTGGAAGAGTTTGAATACAATAAACAAACTGTAATGGTTGCTCCTGCCAGCGGATTCTATTCAACCCCGGGACTTGGGAAAAATGAAGTTCGTATCGCTTACGTACTCAAAATCGAGGAATTGAAAGGAGCCATGGAAACATTAGCCAAAGCTCTTGAAGTATATCCCGGAAGAGTATAATACACGATAAGTTGAAAAACCCTGTGATTTAGCCATTCTTGGTGCCAAGATTTAATGGCTAAATCACAGTTTTTATATCCCCCAATGGATAACCCGTATAAACTAGGGCTCCCTCTCCTCATTTTCAACCGTCAATTTTCAAATGTCAATTTTCTTGCCTATCTTTGTTTCGTGATTTCTAATAACTAAAATTACAACATGACTTCGGATTCCCAATTTAACGCGATCAGACCCTATATCGGAGAAGAAATTCCAGCAGCCGTAGAGCGCTTGAGTCAAGCAGAAGAATTTCTGTCTCTTTTCTCCCAAATGACAAGAGTTGATAAGAGCAAAATTCAAGAACAACTAAAAGGCATCACGAGCAGAGAGCAATTTCAAGCTCAATTTTTTGGTCCGACCATTCAACGGTTAATTGCCGGAACGACCAAAGGAGTTACTGTCACTGGCTTGGAATACATCGAAAAAGATAAAAGTTATCTTTTTGTGTCCAACCACCGGGATATCATCCTGGATTCTGCCATCCTCAACGTACTATTGTGCGAGCGAGGCTGCCATTACTGCGAGGCTGCCATCGGGAGTAATCTATTGATCAATAAATGGGTTACCGACTTGGTCAAACTGGATGCCTGTTTCATCATTGAACGCGGCCTTCCGGTAAGAGATATGATTACCAGTGCCAACCTACGTTCCCACTACTTGCGGGATGTCATTTATGAAAATAAAGATTCCGTCTGGATTGCCCAGAAAGAAGGACGTACAAAGAACGGTGACGACCGCACGCAGCATAGCCTGTTGAAAATGTTCCGCATGAGTGGTCCCAAAGATTTCGTGGAAAACTTTAAAGAACTCCGGGTTGTTCCGGTATCTATTTCCTACGAATGGGAACCTTGTGACGATCTGAAAACAGACGAATTATACCAGAAAACCGTGGGAGAATACGTGAAAACCCCGGCTGCCGATATGCGAAGCATGCAACAAGGCTTATCGGGCTTCAAGGGACGGGTTCATTTCGCGATCACCCCTCCCATCGACCATGAACTAATCGAGATCGACGAACAAGCCAACAATAGTGACCGGATCGCGGAACTTGCCGCGTTCATGGATGCCCGCATTCAAGGGAACTTCAAATTGTGGCCGAATAATTATATTGCCTATGATCTACTTCATAGCACGAACAAATTCGCATCCAAATACAATGACGAGGAAAAAGAAAACTTTATCCGCGTGATGGCTGAAAAACTGGATAAATTAGAAGGGAACCGTTCTATTCTGAACAACATCTTCCTTGAAATTTATGCCAACCCCGTTAAAAATTCCATTGAACACAATTATTCATCACCCATATGCGAATAGCCAAATACTTATTAATCTTAGCCGCTTTCTTGATCATGATTTCCAGCGTACTCAGCATGTATCATGGTGGAGATCGCACGGCGGTATATGTCAACGTAGGTGCCATGGCTTCTCTAGCTGTAGCCGTAGGTATTCTGAATTTCAAAAATCCGCCTAAAACCAGAAGGTAATGTACAAGTTCAAGCGCAATATATATTTGGAAGATCGCACGATCGAAATGTGGTTTGGACTGACCAGTAAAAGTCGGGATCGACATAGTAATTTTACCCTCTATCTTCTTACCGAAGGGCCGGATAGCCCGTTCAGTTACGCGGAACAAATAAAGAGTGGCATAAACTCCAAAAGTGAAGCGGAACGTTATGCCATTAAATATGCCAAAGACCTGTTACATCAATTACTAGAACAGGAAAAAGCACCGAAAGACACGGAACCATCTTCAGACGAGGATTTCGATTTCGACAACAACCAGGAAACAAACGAACAGGCATAATATTCAAAATCAAGAAACAATGGATAGAAAAGTACGAGTAAGATTTGCTCCCAGTCCAACAGGAGCCCTTCATTTAGGAGGTGTGAGAACAGCCCTTTTCAATTATTTATTTGCCCGTCATCACGGGGGTGATTTTTTATTACGAATTGAAGATACGGATCAAACCCGCTACGTGCCGGGCGCCGAAGAATATATTATCGAATCATTAAAATGGTGCGGCCTTACCGTCGATGAAGGTGTGGGCGTGGGAGGGGAATACGGCCCCTATCGCCAAAGTGAACGCAAACCGCTTTACAAACAATACGCCCTTCAGCTCGTGGAATCGGGAAATGCCTACTATTCTTTTGATTCCGCAGAAGAACTTAGTGCGCAACGGGCTGCCTGCGAGGCAAAAGGCGAAACATTCATGTACAACGCCATCAGCCGGAAGAACATGAAAAACTCGCTAACCATGAGTGCCGAAGAAGTGAAGACACTATTGGATAGCGGGGCAAACTACGTGATTCGTTTCAAAATGCCGGAAAACGAAGATCTTTATCTACACGATATTATCCGGGGTGAGGTACATTTTAACACCTCTCTACTTGACGATAAAGTTTTGTTCAAAGCAGACGGAATGCCTACTTATCATCTGGCAAACATCGTTGACGACCACTTGATGAAAATATCCCACGTGATCCGCGGGGAAGAATGGTTACCTTCACTTCCGCTACACGTGCTACTATACCGTGCTTTCGGCTGGGAGGATACCATGCCTGAATTCGCTCACTTGCCCTTAATACTGAAACCCGTGGGCAACGGAAAGTTAAGCAAGCGCGATGGAAATAAAATGGGATTCCCAGTATTCCCAATGGAATTCACCGATCCCGAAACCGGAGAAAAATGGCACGGGTACAAAGAAGACGGCTACCTGCCGGAAGCTTTCATCAATATGCTGGCATTGCTGGGATGGAATCCCGGAACGGAACAAGAAATCTTCACGTTACAGGAATTGTGTGACCAATTCTCGCTGGAACGCGTGAACAAATCGGGTGCTCGTTTCAATCCCGATAAGGCCAAATGGTTCAATCACAAATACCTGGTACAAAAAAGCGACGCGGAACTAGCCATTCAGTTAAACGAATTCCTAGTAAAAGACGGGATTTCTTACGACATGGCAAAACTGGAAAAGATTTGTCGTCTTTTGAAAGAAAGAGCCAACTTCGTTGCAGATATCTACAATTCATCCCAGTATTTCTACCATGCCCCTCAAACTTATGACGAAAAAGGGGTGAAGAAAAGCTGGAAAGAGGAAACTCCAGCCCTCATGGAAGAACTCATCGGCGTACTGGAAAAAGTATCCGAATTCACCTCTCCCAACACGGAGGAAGCCGTGAAAGAATGGGTTGCAGGCAAAGAAGTCGGATTCGGCAAGATCATGAACCCTTTCCGCTTGGCTATTATCGGTTCTGCTGATGGCCCGCACATGTTTGATATTATCGAAATCCTAGGAAAAGAAGAAACTTTAACACGTCTTCATCGTATTATATCAACACTGAAATAACTCTGAAGACAATACACACAACAACGTCAGTAACCACCAATTATCCCAAGCGGGTCTAACCATCGGAAATGAAAGGATAGCAAGGTGATGTAATATCACTGATTTACAGTCTATTAGGAATGAAAGCCGATTTTGGATTGGTTCGTTATTCTTTCCTAAATTAGCGGATTGTTTACCCACTTTTGTCTCGTTTTTGTCCCTCGTTGTATTATCTTTGTATCGTAAGCTAAATGCTTGATAATCAGTGATAAAAGAATATATTAACATCAGAAAAGAAAGGAAATAAAATGGGACGAAAGAAGAAAGAAATCCGTTTGAAGGAGCCTGTGCGCATCCGAGAAAAGAAGATAGCAGGTGGCAACATCAGCCTCTATCTTGACATTTACCAGAAGGGATTGAGAAAGAAAGAGACGCTGAAACTCTATCTTGTGCCAGAAATCAACGCTGCTACCAAGTTGCAAAACGCCAATACAAGAAAGTTGGCAGAGCAAATCAAGGCGCAGCGCATTCTTGACATCCAGAGAGAGGGGTTTGTGGATTGGGACAAGGTGAAGAAGTCACGCATGACACTTACCAAGTGGATGGATGACTTTGTGAAGTACAATGCCGAGTTGTCTGAGTCTTCCATGAAGACCAAGCGAAACACTCATGCTCGTATTGACCAATACCTATTATATATAGGCAAGCCAGAGTTTCTGTTGAAAGACGTGGATAAGGAGTTTTGCAAAGGCTTCATTACTTTTTTGAAGACTTGCACCTACAATGATGGAAAGAAACAACTCAGCACCACCACTTGCCGTATGTTCGTCAACTATTTCGGCTCGTCATTGGCAAAGGCAGTAAGGGACGGACTGATTGAGCAAAATCCATTCTTGCTGTTGGAGGCAAAGGAGAAGCCACAGAAGCGAGTGGCTGAACGTGAGTTCCTGACGATAGAGGAAATAAAGAAGGTGATGAACACACCATGCCGTTATGAACTGGTGAAGAAAGCCTTTCTGTTCTCCTGTTTCACAGGTCTGCGATATAGCGACATGAAAGCCTTGAACTGGAGTGAAATCCACAAGGCTGCTGACGGCAAGACGGAATACATTGACCATATCCAAGTCAAGACCAAGGACAGAGTAACCATTCCCTTGTCGGAAGAAACAAAGAAGTGGATGCCTAAAAGAGAAGAAGGCATAGACAATATCTTCCACAACTTGACAATCACATCTACAACTGTAGAAGTGGTGCTGAAAGAATGGATGGAGGCAGCAGGAATAACCAAGCATATAACCTATCATTGCTCACGACATACGGCGGCTACAATGCTTCTGACCCTTGGTGCAAGTATCTATGTAGTAAGCAAGATACTCGGACACAAGAGCATCAAGATGACGGAGATTTACGCCAAGATTGTTGACAAGAAGAAGTTGGAAACCGTGAACCTCGTGAACGGAATGTTTGACCAAATACCAGTAATACAATGAAGATAGAAATCAAGGAACGTAAGCTGACGGAAGGCAAAAGAGCCTTATATCTGGAATACTACGAGACTGGCTTCCGCAAGAGAGAAAACTTGCACCTCTATCTCTTGCCCGATGATGCCGTTGGTGCTGCAAAGCACAATCGGCTTACATACAACAAGGCTATGGAGATACGAGCAGAGCGCATCCTCACCCCTCCTGTATTGGAGAAAGAGAATGCCAAAAGTGAAGAACAAGGCAACGGCTTGACTTGGCTGCAATGGTGCGATGACTATATCAAATGGTCTGTTGATTGCGGCAACTGCAAGAAGATGATAGGTCATAAGAATGTTGTCCGCAAGCGTATAGCCACTTATCTGCGAAGAGTAGATAAGAAAGACATCCTGCTGAAAGATGTCAGTAAAGATGAAATTTGCGGTCTTTTTGATTATATGCGCAACAAGTATCGCAACAAACGCCAAATCAAGACCAACGGAGGACGGTTGGCTGATTACACATTACTGTTGTTTGAGGAAACTGTCAAAGCGATATTTAACAAGGCTATGCGTGAAGGACTTGTAAAATTCAATCCTGTACACAGTCTAAACAAGTTGGAACGCTTCCATGCTCCTGACAAACACAGAGAGTATCTTACGCCCGAAGAACTCACACGTTTCCTGGCGGTGGAAGCTGAATGTGAGAATGAACGAACCGTACAACTGGCATTTGGCTTATCATCCATGACAGCCCTTCGCCTTGGCGATATGCAGCATCTAAGGTGGTGTGATATTAAAATAATAGATGGCGTGCCGACAATCAGCATCATACAGCGAAAGACAAAGCGTCCTGCCATTATTCCGCTCAATGAAATGGCGCAATCGTTGTTGCCACCTCGGACGGATGACAATCCGGAAAGTCTTGTGTTTCACCTTGTCAAGAAGTCAGACAACGTATCGAAATACGTAAGAAGACTTAAAGAAAAGGCAGGCATAGAAAAGGATTTGACCTACCATTGCTCACGGCATACGACAGCATCGTTGGCTATCTCAGCAGGAGCAGACATATCAGCAGTGAAGGATGTTTTGGGACATGGAAGCATCACTTCAACCGAAGTTTATGCAAAAGTGGCTCTTGAAAAGAAGATAGAGGCGGTCAATCTGTTTAATGGCGTGTTTGATTGAGACATACAGCAGGGTGCGAACAATGGGGAAGTCTTACTTCTTCCCTTTTGTTGGGAATTTGCCGTCAGGCTGTATTCAAAAAACGCTTGTGTTCAAATAAATCTGCAAGACTTATCTGGACACAGGCTTTTTCATGTTCAATTTAATCTTTGATATAGATGACAACAGGAGTAATATACGCTCGTGTCTCCAGTATTGGTGACAGACAGAGCACGGAAAGACAGGTCAAGGACTTGTCGGAGTATGCAAAATATAAGGGTATCGAAGTCTGCAAGGTCTTTGAGGAACACATCTCTGGCGCAAAGAAGAATGATGAGCGTCCAGTGTTGTGTGAGGCAATGGAATACTGCAAGGCAAACCGCATTGGGATCCTACTTGTCAGTGAACTGTCAAGATTGGGTCGCAATGCGTTTGAGGTGCTTGCCTCTGTCAAGGAACTCATTGACTGTGGCATTAACCTCTACATTCAAAAGGAACAGCTTATATTATTGGACGATGAAGGACATCCGTCCCTCTTTGCCCCGATAATGATAGCCACGCTTTCAACCTGTGCGCAATTGGAACGTGAAAATATCTCATTCCGATTGCAGTCAGGAAGGAAGCGGTATATAGAGAAAGGAGGAAAACTCGGACGCAAGGTAGGCTCAGTAAAAACGGAAGAACAGATGAAAGCCGAATATAGGGAAGTAATAAGTCTGCTCCGCAAGGGGTATTCCATTCGGGATGTGGCGAAGTTAAGTGGAAGGGGCGTGAGTACGGTACAACGAGTGAAGCGATTAATAAAAGTACAATCACAGCAATAATACTATTGATTTTACGTTCTTTTCAAAGAAAGGGGTTGTGCAATAGTGGCTTAAAGGCTAAAAGCACTACCTTTGCATATAACAATAAATAACAACACGTTTAAGGTCACAATTTGTGATCTCAAAAATAAAGATAGAAATATGGCAGATAATATAGAACATCAAGATAAAGGAGAACTGGTCACAAATTGTGACCGGTTACAAAATGATGAAGTCGTAGTTACCACTCCTGTAGAAAGTCGAATAATGTCTATTCGTGAAAAGCAGATTATGATAGACAGAGACTTGGCTGAACTTTACGGAGTGGAAACTAAAAGATTAAACGAGGCTGTAAAACGTAATATAGAACGTTTCCCTGAGCGTTTCCGTTTTCAACTGACTAAGGAGGAAATGGCTGAACTGGTCGCAAATTGCGACCGGTTCAATAGTTTGAAGCACTCAACAGTTCGTTCATATGCTTTCACGGAGCAGGGAGTGGCTATGCTCTCCACTGTTCTTAGAAGTGAAACCGCAATTCGTGTAAGCATACGAATTATGGATGCATTTGTTGCAATGAGACGTTTCATGGTGACAAATGCAGAAGTTTTCCAACGTCTTTCAACAATGGAGTACCATCAACTGGAAATGCAGCAACATCAGCAAGAAACAGACAAACGCATAGACGAGGTATTTCGCAGATTGGATGAGGGCAATGCAAAGCCGAAACAAGGTGTGTTCTACAATGGTCAAATTTATGATGCCTATACTTTCGTGTCCGACTTGATTAAGAGTGCGAAGAAACGTATTGTCCTTATCGACAACTATGTTGACGAGACCGTACTGACATTGCTCGATAAAAGAGATAATAACGTGTCTGCAATCATCTACACTCAGCAGATAAGTCGTCAGTTCCAACTCGACATAGACCGTCATAATGCTCAATATGCACCGATTGATGTTGAAACATTCCGTTTATCACATGACCGCTTCCTTTGTATAGACGATGATGTGTATCACATAGGAGCATCCATAAAGGACTTGGGCAAAAAGTGGTTTGGTTTCTCCAAGATGGAGATACTTACACCAGATGAATTGGTGGAACGAATCAATAGAGGATAATACTTACGAAAATTTCAAGAAAAAGAACTTAATACATAAATATAAAGTAAGTAATGAAAAAGATATCAATGGTCATTGTGGCTATTTCAGCCATGATTAGTTTAAGCGGATGCCATGAGGATCCTACTTATGTGGATTCTTACTTCCAGCGTCAAAGGGTAATTGAGGAGCTGAGTAATGAGCTTAAAGGACAATACAGCAGTATATTCATTCCTGTAATCTATAATGCATCGCAAGAACAGTTGGATTATAAAAGTTTATGGAAGGGTGAGGTCACAGAAAATGGTCAACCTATTGTCCACTACACTTTTGGAGGGTACGAAAATCGGACTGTCACCTTACAGCAAGTCCCAATCAGCTGGATAAGTTTTGTCATAAAAGATACTAAATTGGCAGAAGCAGTCAAGCTGTTGCCCGATTATGATATTTCGATACCTTATTCTTTTGCAAGCTCAGACGAAGAAACAGGAGGAGCGAGCAAAATGGGGAAAATCATATATAGCGATAGCAAAGTACCAGTGACATTGAACTATGGCGGACAGCAGCATCTTGTGCTTTTCAACTTTAAATGTCCTTCGCAATTTGTTTTTGATGCAGACAAGCGTCCTATCTCTCCAGGAAGGATCCAACTGGAACTCAAATCTATTATTGTTGACAATGTAATTGTCCAAGAAATTGATGGCTATTCAGGAGAAGAGTTCTTTCTCAGTATTCTTGGTAAAACAGATTCAATCTCGAAATGAATGAGACGAACGTTGTCTGTTACGCTATTTTCATGCAAAAGTTTTGGTAATAGTAGTTAAAGGTATTGTCTTTTAAGTACAGAAGAAGGCATATTGATTATAAGTATAAAAACAATAAAAAATCAATAGATGAAAGCATCGTTAGTCATCATAATGAGTTTGTGCCTACACGTAACTTATGCACAAAAACCAGATACAACTAAAACTTTTATTCAAGGCAAAGAACTTGGTGAAGTTGTTGTAAAATCATCTTATCTTACAAGAGAAGGTGATCATATCCTTGCTATTCCTACAAAAGAGCAACGTAAACATGCTGTAACTGGTTATGATCTGTTGAGTAATCTCATGATTCCGGGAGTGTCTGTTGAGCGTTCGACTGGAAGTGTGACAACTCCAAATGGGGCTGCGACTCTCTATATAGATGGGCGTGAAGTTGATTTTCGAGAGGTACAGTCTTTAAGACCGAAGGACGTTTCTCGAGTGGAATATTTTGATGTGCCGACTGGTAAATATGCAAAAGATGCATATGCTATAAACATAATAATGAAACCACTCAACAATGGTGGCTACACGCAACTTGATGCGTCTCAGAATGTAGGCTATCTCTATGGTGATTACAATCTTATTTCGAAATTTGTCACAGGAACCAAAAGTTTGAACCTTTGGGCTGGATATTCTTTGGAAAATCCAAAATCGTCTATGGACGAGAATGAGACTTTTATTTTCCCTGATTATCAACTGAATAGACTGCAGCATTACAATAATGCAGACAATAGGCAAACGGAAGAATATGTACAGGCATCAATCAGCAACCGAGGAAGAAAATATA
>ERZ1673736.4249-NODE-4249-length-11941-cov-6.097762_pt1 | contig 11941 bp, 8 predicted proteins | sample MGYA00580212_ERZ1673736 | MGnify/ENA primary metagenome ERZ1673736 (study PRJEB41218, sample SAMN15661752) | gut metagenome | host: Homo sapiens | place: Canada: London | collected 2015-08-20/2019-03-30 | study: EMG produced TPA metagenomics assembly of... | reverse complement strand
ACCCCGTCGTGCGCTACACCTTCTCAGGGCTCGATCCCGAAACGACCTATTACGCCCGGATCACCAACCTGAGTTTCGCCAATATCCAGACTCCCGTCGTGGCCGGAACCACGACCCAAGCCGGCCCGAAAGCCGCTGCGAACACCCCCGCGAAGGCCGGTGACATCGTGCTGGCGCAGGATTTCTCCGCCTTCATCCACGGCGGCGACATCGTGAATTCGGCGGCCGGTTACAACGCCGTTTCGGGCACCGACTTCCGCAAGACGTGGGAGAAGGCCGAGGGCGTGAATCCGCAGGCGGACGGCGACCGTCCCCTCTGCAACTGGGCGACCGAGTTCCACATCCACACGGGCGGCACGTCGGCCGAATACGTCGAAGCGCTCGGCATGAAGGGCTGGGGTTCGTCGGGCAACACCTCCACCCGTCCGGGCTACATCAAGTGCGGCGGCGGAAGCGGCGGCATCGGCATCCTCTACACGCCCCAGCTGACGGCCCTGCCCGCGAACACGACCGTCAAGGTCAGCTTCTCGGCCAGCGCCTATGCCGAAGGCGAAAACGTCTACGGCAGCGACATTGTCGTCGAAGCCGTCGAAGGGGCGGAATTCGGCTCGAACAACGTCGTGAGCAAGAAAGGCACCGCCTTCGTGTCGAAAACGGTCGACATCTCGTCCGCCGTGGGCAGGTTCGAAACCTACACCGTGACGCTCGAAGGACTCACCCCGGCGTCACGCATCGCCTTCTCCTCGAATCCGGCGCAGGCCGGCGCCAACAAGACGCGCTTCCTGCTCGACGACATCGTCGTCACCTGCGAGGGCGAAACGCATCTTGAGCAGCTCGCGGCCCCGGCGAACGTGAAATTCGACGCCGAAGCCGTTCAGCCCGACAAGCTGACGCTCAAATGGGACGCCGTGAGCGGCGCGGCATCCTATACGGTCGCCTGCTGGGCCGACGGCACCGACGAAAGCAAGGCTGCGCTGGTCGAAAAGATCGACGGCACGGCCTGCACGCTCGACAAGCTGACGCCCGAAACCAAATACAACGCCAAGGTCAAGGCCGTAGCCGGCCGCACGGCCACCGACTCCGACTGGTCGGCCAAGGCTTCGGCAACCACCGCCGAAGCTTCGCAGGGCAAGCTCGACGCACCCGCCAACCTGAAGGCCGAACCCGGATTCTCGACCGTGGCGCTGACATGGGACGCCGTTTCCGGTGCCACGGGATACAGCGTGACGGTCGATAACGGCACGCCGCAGACCGTGACGGACAACGCCTTCACGGCGACCGGGCTAACGGCGGGCACTTCGCACGACTTCTCGGTCGTGGCGCTCGCCGCGCTCGCCGCGGACAACTCCGATGCGGCGACGCTGCAGTCGAAGACGCTTTACGTCAGGATAGCCGCCGTAACCACGTCGAGCATCATCCTCGAATGGGAGCAGGCGGGAGACGTCTCGCAATATACGGTGGCCATCGAGGAGGAGGGCGATCCCTCCCGCAGCGCCCGGTTCACCTATGATTGGTCGAAAGCTTCGGGATACGGAAGCATCCCCCTGCGCTTCGCCTTCAACTATGTAGGCACGGAGTGGGCTTCGGCCGCCCTGTCACCCTCGGCAAGCTACAGGCTCAGGGTGAAGGCCGGCGCCGCAGATTCCGATTCGGCGTGGTCGAACGACATTACGGGCACCGTAGCGCGCCGCACGGCCCCTGCCGGCGAAGTGTTCTATGAAGACTTCGACCGCTTTATGGGCGGCGACGCCGTCATGACCGCCGTCGGCGTCAAATCGGCCAAGAAGGTGACCAGCGAGGCCGGGCTTTCGACCATGCTGACCGAGTTCACCTACACCGACTGGTCGGCAGGCGGCGGCGCCATGAATGCCGGCAGCGGCACCTACGGCGATCCCTACCGGTTGATGTTCTTCAAGGACGACGGCTGGGAAACCGGTGCGCTGGTTACGGGCAACGGAGTTCACAATGCCTTCTGCGGTAGTTTCCGTCTCGGCGGCGACAACGCGAACCAGAGCTATATCCAGACGCCCGCCATGAGCGGACTCACTGCGGCGGCGAATGTCACGGTGACCTTCAAGACCGCCGTAAACGTCTGGACCGCGGCTTCGACCACCGCCCCGGCCGTTGTCTTCAAGGCGGGCTGGTGCCGCGACCAGTTCGAGTCGATGGAGCTGTATGTGGTCCACGGCGACGGAACGAAAGTCAAGGTCTGCGACACGATCGCGGTCGGCGATGCCGGGAGCGAGCTGGCGTGGAAATCGCACAGCGTCGCGATCGAGGGGCTGCTGCCTACCGACAAGCTGATGTTCACCAGCGTAGGCGCCAAGAAGAGCCGTTATTACATCGACGAGATATCGGTCGTCAAGAACTGACGCCTTTCGTCCTCTGACAGCTTCGGCGCCGGAATGCAGCGATGTGTTCCGGCGCCGTCGTTTTGTTGCAGGAGGGTGAAAAAACCGGGTGCGGAGTGGCGAATACGCAAGATTTATGTATCTTTGTAGACATGGAATCCATTCCGACAGACAACGCCCGGCTCACGGCGGCGATCCGCGACGGAAGCCGCGAGGCTTTCGACGAGATGTGCGGCCGTTATTACGCGCCGCTGATGGCTTACGCCCGTCTCTTCCTGAAGGGAAACTGGGCGCAGGACATCGTGCAGGACGTTTTCGTAAACGTCTGGATTCGGCGCGAGACGCTCGATCCCCGGCAGTCGCTCTACGGCTACCTGCTGCGCTCGGTCTACAACCAGTCGGTCAATTACGTGAACAAAAACCGCCATGCGGGCAACTACCGCTCCTACCATCAGGAGCGGATCGAGAGCATCGGATACGCCTACTACGATCCCGACAACAATCCCATCATCGAAAAGATCTACTCGCAGGACCTGCGCGCCGGCATCGACGCGGCGGTGGCCGCCCTGCCCGAAAAGTGCCGCGAGGTCTTCACGCTGAGCTACCTGCAGGGATTCTCGCACCGCGAAATCAGCGAGCGGCTCGGCATCGCGCAGAGTACGGTCGAAAACCACATCTACCTCGCGCTGAAGGCCCTGCGGTCGAAATTGTCGAAATCGGAACTGCTGATGCTCCTGTTTTTCATTTTCCTCTGTAATAATTCGCAGTCCTTTGGGTAGATTCATCCTGAGGATTGTATAGTAAGTAGCAAAACCAAAATGGAAGATACGCTTATAATGGACGCAGTCATCAATAAATACTTTGCGGGGGAGACCAGCGATCGGGAGGAGCAGTTCCTCATGGCGTGGCTGGAGGAGTCGGAGGAGCACCGGAAATACTTCTTCGAACTCAAAAGTATCTGGAACGCCCGCAACGTCTTCGCCGAAAGCGCCGACCTCGGCCGGTTCGCGGCCTTCATGCGCAGTACCGACGCCCGGATCGCGAAAATCGCCGGCGAGGAGCGCGCCCGTCGCCGCCGCGGTCTGCTGCGCTGGTCGATGAGCGCCGCAGCGGCCGTGCTGTTGGTGGTGTGTGCGGGATTCGCATGGCATTTCCTCGCAGGTCCCGACATTTACCGGGTCTATGAGAACAATACCGAAACCGTGACGACCGTCACCCTCGACGACGGCACGCAGGTATGGCTCAACGCCCGCACCCGGCTGATACTGCCCAAGGCTTTCAGTCCGACCGAGCGCAACGTGAAACTTGCCGGCGCGGCCTTCTTCGAAGTCGCGCGGGACGAAGCGGCGCCGTTCACCGTGGCTACCGACGACCTGCGGGTCCGGGTGCTCGGCACGGCCTTCTGCGTGCAGGCCTACGAGAACTCCGGGCAGGCCGAAGTGGTCCTCGAACACGGTTCGGTGCGCCTGCAAACCCCCGAAGGCGTCAATCTGGTCACCTTGCAGCCCGACCAGCGCGCGCTGTACGACGCGGCGGCCGACAACCTCGAAATCTCGCACGTGAACGCTTCGCACCTCGTGCTTTCGCAATACGATCTGGTGACGATGGCCAACGCCACCCTGCATGAAATCATCTCGCATATCGAAACGACCTACGGCGTGCGGATTTCGGTGCCGGGCCGTTACGGCGACAAGCGCTATGCGTTCAACTACCAGCGTTCGAATTCGCTCGAAGAGGTGCTCAATATCGTCGAGTACATGACGGGCGAACACTGCGAGGTGATCTTCCGCCAGAAATAACGTCGCTCCGCCGCATCGCCGGTTGGGGTTGCAGCCGGATGCTGCCCCGCCGCCGGCATCCGGAGCAAACCGCATACAAAAAGCCCCGCTTTCCGGCGGGGCTTTTCATGTTTTTGCAACTGCGTTACAGCGTCGAGAGCCAGTCGAGCGTGGCTTTCTGCCAGTCTCCGTAATAGCGGAACTTCGGGTTCATGCCCCAGCCGTGGCCGCCCGACGGATAGATGTGGAGCGTAGCCTTGACGCCGTGTTCCTTGAGCTTCTGGTAGAAAAGCGCGCTGTTCACGGCAGGCACCACCTTGTCGTCGTCGCAGTGGAACAGCAGCGTCGGCGGGGTCCGGGCATCGACTTTCTTTTCGAGCGAGAACTCCTGCGCGACGGGTTTGTCGGCATCGTCGGCGCCGAGCAGCTGCACGAACGTCCCCTTGTGGCGTTTGTCGGCGTCGGCCGAAATCACCGGGTAGTAGAGGATCATGAAATCGGGCTTCACTTCCGAAAGCGTACCCACGCTGCCGGCGAGATAGCCGCCCGCCGAGGTGCCCGACACCCCTACTTTCGCCGGGTCTATGTTCAGCTCAGCGGCCATTTCGCGCATGACGCGCAGCGCCTCGTCGGCGTCGTTGCGCGGAACTTCGCTGTGACCGTTGGGCAGACGGTATTTCACCACGGCGGCCGTGACGCCGTTTTCGGCGAACCACTTGGCCTCCTTGTGGCCGTTGCCGACCGAAAGCGTCGAGTAGCCGCCGCCGGGGAAGAATACCAGCGCCTGTCCCGTGGCATTGTCTCCGGCCTTGTAGATCCACATTTCGGCTTTCTGGGTATTGGACCACTGGCCGGGTTTGGGCTGAATCTCCTCGCCCGTCAGGCCGTTGGAGGTGGGCGCCGTCGCGTTGTCCCAGAGTACGACATGGTAGTCCTGCGCATAAAGGGCCGGCGACAAGGTCAGGGCGGCCAGCAGGAGCAGTGTTTTTTTCATGGTTTGCAGTTTATTTTGGATTAAACGGGTAAATCGGGTTCAAAGATAGTGTAAACCGCGTGCCGCGGCAAATTTATTCGGCTGCACCGGGTGTTTTTCGCACCTCAGGCAGGTCCAGCGTCCGTATCCGCTCTTTGAGCGGCGCGACGGCGGGTGCGCTGACGCTGAACTCCTCCAGTCCCGCTTCGAGCAGCCACGCCGTGGCTTCCGGGTCGGCAGCCAGTTCGCCGCACATGCCGGCTTCGATGCCCGCGCTGCGCGCCGCCGCGAGCGTCATGGCGACGGAGCGTTTCACGGCCGTATCGAACGGGTCGCAGAGATGCGCCACGCGCGGATTTCCCCGGTCTGCGGCCATGACGTATTGGGTCAGGTCGTTGGTCCCGATGCTGAAAAACCGCGCTTCCGCGGCCAGCAGGTCGGCGACCATGACCGCGGCGGGGGTTTCGATCATCACGCCCAGCTCGATTCCGGGATTGTAAGCGGCTTTTTCCGCGTCCAGCTCCGCCATGCACTCCCGCACGGCGGCTTCGGCCCGGCGGAACTCCCCGACCGACGTAATCATCGGGAACATGATCCGCAGGTTGCCGAATACGCTCGCCCGGAGCAACGCCCGCAGCTGCGTACGGAACACGTCTTGCATGGAGAGCGAAACGCGGATGGCGCGCCATCCGAGAAACGGATTTTCCTCATGTCCGAAATCCATGTACGGCAATGCTTTATCCCCGCCTATATCGAGCGTTCGTATAACTAACGGCCGTTCGCCGCACAACTCCGCCGCATGCCGGTAGGCTTCGAACTGCGTCTGCTCGTCCGGAAACCCGCCGCGGCTCTGCATGTAGAGGAATTCGCTGCGGAACAGCCCGATTCCCTCGGCTCCCGCATCGAGGGCCGCGCGCACCTCCGCGACGCTGCCGGCATTCCCCAGCACGGCGATACGCCGTCCGCCGCGCGTCACGGCGGGCGTATGCGCACCTTTCAGGCAATGTGCGCCGTGCCGTTCCCGCGATGCGATCAGGGCGCGGTATCGCCGTTCGGTTGCGGTATCGGGAGCGACGATTATTTCGCCGGTTTCTCCGTTGATTATCAGCTTGTCGCCTGTTTTTATTTCAAGCATACATTCAGTCGCTCCGACCATCGCCGCAATTCCTTTGGCGCGGGCGATGATGCAGACATGGCTCGTGACGCTTCCGCGGGCCGTCACCACGCCCGCGATGCGGCTGAAATCCATCAGCGCCGTATCCGACGGCGCCAGTTCCTCGGCCACGACGATCGTTCCGGGAGCAAGTCCGGCGAATGGATTTTCGGCCGTTTCGCCCGTGAGAATACGGCGTATGCGGCCGCATACGTCCCGCACGTCGTCGGTGCGGCCTCCGAGGTATTCGTCGTCGAGCGCGGCGAGCATGCCGCACACCTCTTCACAGGCTCCGTCCAAAGCCCGTTCGGCCGAAAAGCCGTGTTCCGAAATCCGCTCTTCGACCTGTTCCGCCAGCATCGGGTCGTCGGCCATCTCCAAGTGCGCCGCGAAGATGTCGTTTTCCGCCGCCAATACGCCCAGCTCCGTTTTCGCCTGCGCCAGCGCGGCATGGAAGCGGGCCGTTTCGGCCGCCGGATCTCCGGGCGCGGCGGACGGTGCGGCCGAAACGCGGCGTTCGAGGACGAACGCCGTTCCTGCGGCAATTCCCGCCGCCGGGATTCCGGTCCGAAGCACGCGCATCACTCGCTCATGTTTGCGATGAACGCCGCGACGGCCTTCACGGCGGCGGCTTCGTCGCCGCCCTCGGCGCATATTTCGATCTCCGTGCCGCACTTCAGCCCCAGCGACAGCAGGGCGAGCATGCTCGCGGCATTGACCTCCTTAGCGGCGGTGCGGAAAGTGATCCTGACGGGCGCAAAGCCCTTGACAAGTTTTGCCAGCTCCCCGGCCGGCCGCGCGTGCATGCCGTTGGGAGCCGTAATCGTTACTTTTTGCGATGTCATATAAGTCGTTGTTGGTTCGGTCGATTTTTCGGTTGTGCATCCTGCGGCTATTTCAGCGCGTCGTAGATCACCTGCGGGTCGGTCGCGGTCATAAGCCGCTGCAACAGCTCTTCGTCCTCGAACGATGCGCTCAGCCGGGCAAGGATTTCCAGATGTTCCTCCCCCACGCCTGCGATTCCCACGATCAGGTGCGCTTTCTCGCCGTCGAAATCCACGCCGTCGGGGTATTGCAGGATCACGATGCCGGAGCGCAGTACGCGCTCCTTGGCATCGGAGGTTCCGTGCGGAATCGCAAGCCCCATCCCCAGACAGGTCGTCGCCAGCTTTTCGCGGCGCAGCATTGCATCGACATACTCCGGCCGGGCATATCCGCCCGCGACGAGCAGTTCGCCCGCCCGCCGGATCGCCTCCTCCTTCGGCTCCGCAGGCAGTCCGACCCGGATATTTCCGGGTTGCAGGATGGCGCCGTCCGGAGCGGCGTCCTTGGGGGCGGATGCGGTTTCTTCGGGTTGCGGGGCCGAATCGGCCGCGGCGCCCCGCAGACCGGATTGGTCGCAAGAGAGTGCGGATTGTGCGGACCGGGAACCGGATACACCGCAAGAGGGCGTAGTTTCTGCAAGCCGGACGAACAGGGCGTCCAGACCGGGATCGGAGAGGAAGTTGTCGATCACGATCAGCTCGGCGCCTTTTGCGGCCGCGGCGATCCGCTCCGCCAGTACGGACTGGCATACGACCACGTCGGCATCGGACGGAATACGGTCCGCCGCACTGTTGCCCACCGCAACGCCGATTCCCGCGTCCCTGAGGCGTCTGCGGAAACGGGTCGCGCCGAGGGCGCTCGATCCCATGCCCGCGTCGCAGGCGAAGATCACTTTGCGGACGGGCCGTCCGGCTGCATGCGGCGATATGCCCGCTGCGCTCTGCGGGAGCTTCCCGACGGCTGGATCGCCTTCCGTTTCGGTCTTGGACGCGCGCCGGATAAAGGGCGCGGCGGCGAGCAGCGATACGGCCGCGGAGATCGCCACGCCCAGCAGGACGATGAGCGTCTTGCCTTTGGGAGCCATCGCCAGCACCGAGAGGATGCTTCCGGGCGACGCCGGAGCCACCAGCCCCGCATCGGAGAGCGAGAAAAACAGCAGTCCCGCGGCGCTGCCCGCGATTGCGGCAACGATCAGCACCGGACGGGCGAGTATGTAGGGAAAATAGATTTCGTGGATGCCGCCGAAAAACTGGATAATCACGGCTCCCGGAGCCGACTGGCGCGCATTTCCCCGGCCGAAAAGCCAGTATGCGAGCAGTACGCCCAATCCGGGACCGGGGTTGGTTTCGAGCAGGAACATGATCGACTGTCCCGTTTCGCGGGCCTGTTCGATGCCGATCGGCGAGAAGATTCCGTGATTGACGGCGTTGTTGAGAAACAGCACCTTGGCCGGCTCCACGAAAAGCGACACAAGAGGCAGCAGTCCGTGGCGTATGACCAGCTCGGCACCGCTGCTTATGAGCATCGTCAGGCCGGAGACCACGCTGCCGACGACATAGTAGCCCAGAACGGCCAGCAGCATGCCGAGAATGCCGATCGAGAAGTTGCTGACGAGCATTTCGAAGCCTGCCTTCACGCGCCCCTCGACCATGCGGTCGAACCGGCGGATCGCATATCCCGCCAGCGGACCCATGATCATCGCGCCGATGAACATCGGAATATCGCTGCCGACGATCACGCCGACGGCGGCAATGGCGCCGATCACCCCGCCCCGCTCCCCGGCGACGTTGCGCCCTGCGGTGTAGGCGATCAGCAGCGGCAGAAGGTAGGTCAGCATCGGCCCGACCAGCTGCGCGAGCTGTCCGTTGGGCCACCATCCCTCCGGGATGAAAAGCGCTGTGATGAATCCCCACGCGATGAACGCGCCGATATTGGGCATGACCATGCCGCTCAGGGTCCTGCCGAATTGCTGGATTTGTTGTCGCATAACTTCGTTTCTTGCTATATATACAAGCGAAACGGGACTATCACCTATTCGAAACCGAAAAAAACGGCGCGCTTTTCATAAAAAAACCGTCCTCCTGTGGAGGACGGTCGTATAAAACGGAACGGACAGCCGCTATTTGCCGTAATTGGCGTCGATATAATCGGAGAGCGTAAAGGCCTTCGGCAGTTCGGGGGCTTCCAGCGGCGTGACGTAGGTGTCGATCACCAGCGGTTCACGCTTCAGGACGAGCTTTTCGAGGAACGCGTCGATCTCGTAACGGTTGTCGTACATCGGGCGGGTCGCCATGACGTGATTGGTGTTGGCGACCGAGTAAAACCAATGCGGGATGCGCCGTTCGGTAAGCATATCGGCGATATGCTTCGAGCCGAAAAACCCGTTGCCGTCGTACAGCACGGCGTCGTAGGGGACGTTGCGGTCGGCGTCGCCGTGGAAGAGCATCATCGGCGCGGGAGTCTTGGCCCAGCGCAGCTCTTCCTGCGTGTTGAAAATAGCTCCTGCATAGGATATTACACCCGCGTAGTTAAAGTCCTGCGGGAGCTTCTGCCGCGCCAGCGGATGCCCGTTGCAGATGCCGTATTCGCCCATCAGCACCGTAATGGCTCCGGCGCTCGAACCGCTTGCCACGATCCGGGTTTTGTCCACGCCCCACGCGGACGCATGGTCGCAGACGTAGGCCGTAGCGTCGTAGAGGTCGCCGGTCGCCATCGCAAGGGTCGTGATCCACGCTTCGGGGAAGGTCTCCTCGCTGAGCGTTCCGGCCTGCATGGCCTTCTTCATGCCGAGCCGGTAGTCGATCGACACGACCACATACCCTTTCCGGGCGTAATATTCGAAATACGAAAGGAAGCTCGCATTGTCGCGCCGGCCGCCCACGAAACCGCCGCCGAAGACGAACATCAGGCAGGGTTTGGTCCTGCTGTCGGGCGTGAGCGCCACGTAGCGGTCCAGCCGCAGCGTGTCGGTCTGCTTGACGGCATAGACGAAGGTCTGCTTTTCGACCGTCTGCGCATAACCCGCCGCAGCGGCGAAGAGCGCGAATAATACAAGAATCCGTTTCATATCGTCTGCATAAAATTACATCATCTCCTCGTAGGCGAACTGCACGGCGCGGTTCAGAATCGCTACGAACGGCTGCGTGCGGCGGAACTCCGCCAAAGTCTTCTCCAGCAGGTCGTCCGCGAGCAGGAACTCCTCGGTGATCCGCTTGGCGATGTAGAAATCCTTGAGCTTCAGCATGTCGGCGTACTCGCTGTCGGCGGGGAATCCCGTGGGCACCCGCTTGAGCTTGTTCTCCTCGACAAGGTCGAACCCTTTGGCTTTCCGGATCGCCGCTGCAATTTCCGCGCCGTTGTCCGTAATTTCGTCCCGCACGCTGCGCAGCACGACCGGTTCGGGGCAGTAAAGCCCCGCCGAAAGCGCGTTGCTCCAAATCAGGCTGTCGCAGCACGGTTCGATATGAAAATAGTAACCGGCGAATCCCGACTTCTTGCCTTTCGGAGCGATGTACGCACCTATATATGTCTTATAGGGCGACTTGTCGGGGCTGAACCGCGTGTCGCGGGCGATGCGGTAGGTGCAGTCCTGCACCCGCAGGCCGCGCACCGCAGGGTCGAACTCGGCGATTCCCTCGATCAGCCGCTCCGTGAAGGCGGCGAACCGCCCCTTCACGTGCGTCCATTCGGCGCGGTGGACGTCGAACCATGCACGGTCGTTGTTGTCGTGCAGGCGGCGGAAAAAGTCGATTACCTCTTTCATATTACCAAGCGAAAAGCGGATAATCGGCCATCAGGGCGTTCACGTCCCTGCGTACGGCGGCGATGTTGTCCTCGTTTTCGGGATCGTGCAGTACGCGGTCGATCAGCCCGACGATGTAGTCCATCTTGTCCTCCTTCAGGCCGCGGGTGGTGATGGCCGGCGTGCCGAAGCGCAGACCCGAAGTCTGGAACGGCGAGCGGCTGTCGAACGGCACCATGTTCTTGTTGGTCGTGATGTCGGCCGCCACCAGACACTTCTCGGCCAGCTTGCCCGTCAGTTCGGGGAACTTGGTGCGCAGATCGACCAGCATCAGGTGATTGTCCGTGCCGCCCGAAACGATCTTGTAGCCGCGCTTCACGAATGCTTCGGCCATCGCCTTGGCGTTCTTCTGCACCTGCGTCTGATACTCCTTGTAGCTGGGGTCGAGCGCCTCGCCGAAAGCCACGGCCTTGGCGGCGATGACGTGTTCGAGCGGACCGCCCTGAATGCCGGGGAATACGGCCGAATTGAGGATCTGCGACATCATCTTCACCGCGCCTTTGGGCGTGGTGAGTCCCCACGGGTTTTCGAAATCCCTGCCCATGAGGATAATGCCGCCGCGCGGTCCGCGCAGGGTCTTGTGGGTCGTCGAAGTAACGATATGCGCGTATTTCACGGGGTTGTCCAGCAGTCCTGCGGCGATCAGGCCGGCCGTGTGGGCCATGTCCACGAGCAGCAGCGCGCCGACTTTGTCCGCGATTTCGCGCATGCGTTTGTAGTCCCATTCGCGCGAATAGGCCGAAGCACCGCCGACGATCAGTTTCGGCTTGCATTCCAGCGCCTTGCGCTCCATGGCGTCGTAGTCGATCACGCCCGTCGCCTCGTCGAGCTGGTAGCCCACGGCGTTGAAGTATTTGCCCGACATGTTGACCGGCGAACCGTGCGAAAGGTGGCCGCCGTGCGCCAGATCGAGTCCCATGAAGGTGTCGCCCGGCTGCAGCACGGCGAAGAATACCGCCATATTGGCCTGCGCGCCGGAGTGGGGCTGCACGTTGGCGTATTCGGCGCCGTAGAGACGGCAGATGCGCTCGATGGCCAGCGTCTCGACCTTGTCCACGA
>ERZ1673736.4246-NODE-4246-length-11951-cov-4.324563_pt1 | contig 11951 bp, 9 predicted proteins | sample MGYA00580212_ERZ1673736 | MGnify/ENA primary metagenome ERZ1673736 (study PRJEB41218, sample SAMN15661752) | gut metagenome | host: Homo sapiens | place: Canada: London | collected 2015-08-20/2019-03-30 | study: EMG produced TPA metagenomics assembly of... | reverse complement strand
AATTGCTACAACAGCGCGGAACACCTTCGCGAGGCGATGGATTCGGTGTTCCGGCAGTCGTGGCCCGATTGGGAAATCGTGTTCTGGGACAATTGTTCCACGGACGACAGCGCCGCCATCGCGCAGAGCTACGGGGAGAAGGTGCGGTATTTTCTCGCCGAGAAGACGGTCCCGCTCGGGGCCGCGCGCAACCTTGCCATTGCCAAGGCTGAAGGTCCGTTGCTGGCGTTTCTGGACTGTGATGACGAATGGCTTTCCACCAAGCTGGAAAAGCAGGTGATGCTGTTCAATGCCAATCCGAGGCTCGGCTTGGTGAGCACGGATACCGAGATGTTCAGCGAGAAGGGCACGCTTTCGCGGATGTTCGAGTCGACGCATCCGGCGCGGGGCATGGTGTTCCGCGAACTCATGACCCGGCAGTGGATTTCCATGTCCTCGGCCATGATCCGCAAATCGGCGCTGGACAGCCTGGGCGAGTGGTTCGACGAATCCCTGAACGTATGTGAAGAGGCGGATGTGTTTTATCGCATCGCCAAAACATGGGAACTGGACCATGTGGACGAGCCGCTGACCCGTTGGCGCGTCCACGGCGTGAACACGACGTTCCGCAAATTCGGCCAGTTCGCCGATGAGACGCTCCGTATCCTCGACAAGCACCGGAAGCTGTACCCCGGCTATGACCGGGACTATCCCGATCTGGTCGGGATCCTGACCCGCCGGGCCGCGTTCCAGAAGGCCGTGACCCTGTGGCGCGAAGGCAACGGGGCGGAGGCCCGCAGGCTGGTGGCTCCTTATGTGGCCTCGCCCAAGCTCCGCCTGTTCTGGCTGGCATCGTGGCTGCCCGGAAGCCTCTTTGATCCGCTTTCGCAGCTGTATTTCAAGCTCCCCGGCTTCCTGCGCAAATAAGAAGCGCATAAAGACAGTCGGTTGCGCTTTTTCCCGCTTTGATTGTATGTCTTTCTCTTCAAGAAAAACGCCGGAATGGATTCTTGTTGAGCAGCCTCCTCGCCCTGCTTGAGCCGGGAAGGAGATGCGTTTGGGGAGGATGAAGAAATCCTTCTTCAAGAAGGTTCCTTCCTCCTCGTCACATCCCACCTCTACCGATATTCCTTATGACACGAACATATGCTTTCACAGTTGACGGCGGGCGGGTGCGGCTTGACCGGTTTCTCGGAGAGGCCCTGCGGGAACAGGATGTTTCACGTGAAAAAGTGAAACGGGCCATCCGGGATGGCGGCTGTCTTGTTGACGGGGCCGTGTGTACGGATGTCTCCGCCAAGGTGGGGGCCGGGCAGTCCATTGAACTGCGGATGGAAGCGGAACCGACATCCGTGCAGCCGGAAGAGGGCGAACTGGAGATCCTCTATCAGGATGCGTGGCTTGCCGTGCTCAACAAACCGGCGGGTATGACCGTACACCCCGCGCCGAGCTGCCCTGATGGGACGCTCGTCCATCGGCTGGTGGCGCGTTTCCCGTCCTTGCGGGCGCAGGAAGGCTTCCGGCCCGGCATCGTGCACCGTCTGGACAAAGACACCTCCGGGCTTATCTGCGTGGCGCTCACGGAAGAGGCGAGGATGCGGCTTTCCGAGGCGTTCGCGGCACGGGAAATACGGAAGGAATATCTTGCGCTGGTGCAGGGGGGCCCCGCGCCGGCGGGCACGGTGGATGCGCCGCTCGGCAGGCATCCCACGGTGAAGGTCAAGGTTGCGGTGGTGAAAAACGGCAAGGAAGCCCGCAGCGAGTGGCGCGTGCTGCACAAGGGGCAGGGCTACAGCCTGCTTGGGGTACGGATTTTCACGGGCCGCACGCATCAGATCCGTGTGCATATGGCGCATGTAGGGCATCCTCTCTGGGGCGACAAATTGTATGGAAGGGGCGGGCAGGTTTTGACGCCGCCCGTACCCGGCGCGTTGCTCAAGCATGATCCGGCTCCGCGTCAGATGCTGCACGCATGGCATTTGTCGTTCATCCACCCGTTTACGGGTGAGAAGATGGCCTTCACCTGCCCGCCTCCGGAGGACTTTGTCCAGACGGCGCTGACCTTGGAACGACACATGCGGCGCGTCGTCGTGACCGGCGTGGCGGGATCGGGCAAGTCGCTGTTCATGCGGATGCTGGCGGAGGAGGGCGTCCCGACGTGGAGCGCGGACGCGGCGGTAATCCGGCTCTACGAGCCGGGCCGGGAGGCTTGGCAGGCGCTGCGGCTGCGCTATGGCGATCGATTCATTCCCGACGACCGTTCGCCTGTGGATCGTAAGGCTCTGGCTGCCGCGCTGTTGCCGTCGGCGGAGTCGGGCGTGGACGTGCACGAGTTGGAAAACCTGCTGCACCCGCTGGTGCTGGACGATCTTGAGCGGTTCTGGAGCGGGCAGGAAGAAGCGGGGCGGGGCTACGCCGTCGCCGAGGTGCCGCTGTGGTTCGAGTCCGGCTGGAGCCGCAAGCTGTGCGGAGAACGGCGGCCCTACGTTGTGGGGATTTCCTGCGAGCAGGGCGAACGCTGCCGCCGCCTGCTGGAAGTGCGGGGCTGGTCGGATACGCTCATGGCCCGGATGGACGGCCTCCAGTGGACGCAGGAGCGCAAGCTGGCGGGATGCGATAAGGTCATCGCCAATTCCGGGACGGAAGGGGCGTTGCGCGACAAGGCAAGGGCTTTTGTCCGGGAGATGGAGCATTGGGATGCGGAAAGCCGCGCCGCATTCCTTGGGCAGTGGGAACATCTGGTGAATGAGCCTTGCCCGGAGGCGGGATAGGGTTTGCATAGCCGTTTTTACAGAGGGAGAATTTGAACGGCTTCCTTGGGAGGGCCAATCCCATATGTAAGGAGCGGACGCATTCCGTTTTTTTCGGGGCCGTGCTGAACGGGGGCAATGTTTTCCTGCGTCGTTATGGCGGGGCGTCTCCGAATGTAACATATTATGTTTCTTGATGGTAACATTTGTTTCTTCTTATTCTCTTTTCGTCTTCCCTTGACGTGAGGTGTGACATCTTCTAGAGAACGGTAAGGGAAGCGTGTCTGTTTCCCGTGAAACAATGCCCTTCTTTATGAAGGGATTTTCCGGCGCAACCGCCCGGGAACGCTTCTGTATGGCCCTGCGGCGTGCCGTATGCGCGAAAAACGCGGCACAGAGGTTTGCCTGCCGCTTGCAAGGCAACCATGCGGAACTGTTTGGGAAGAAATGAGGCTCAGGCAGCTTCGGCCTCGTTTCACCCTTTATGTCCTCGCGCTTCTCCTATTGCCAAAGAGGGACGTTCATGGCTCGAATCATCGCCATTGCCAATCAAAAAGGCGGTGTGGGCAAAACCACTACCGCTATTAATCTCGCCGCTTCATTGGCGATCATGGAAAAACGCGTCTTGCTCGTGGATTGCGATCCGCAGGCAAACACCACCAGCGGGCTCGGCTTCGGTCAGGATGTGTTGCCGGCCAATCTGTACACGTCGTTCTTCCAGCCCGAAAAGGTTAACGAGGCCATTTTATCCACGGTTTCGCCATATCTGTTCCTCTTGCCCTCCGGTACGGATCTGGCGGCGGCTGAATTGGAGCTTGTGGATAAGATGGGGCGGGAATTCTATCTTTCCGAACTGCTGGAGCCGCTGGAAAAGCGTTTTGATTTCATTATCCTGGATTGCCCTCCGTCGCTCGGTCTGCTCACGCTCAACGCCCTGTGCGCCGCCAAGGAGATCCTTGTACCGCTCCAGTGCGAGTTCTTTGCCTTGGAAGGCATCGTCAAGCTGCTGCAAACCTATGAACAGGTCAAGAAGCGGCTCAATCCTCAGTTGGGGCTTCTCGGCGTGGTGCTGACCATGTTCGACGGGCGCAACCGCCTGACGCGGCAAGTGCAGGACGAAGTGAACCGTTGCTTCCCCGATCAGATCTTTAAAACGGTCATCCCCCGCACCGTGCGGCTTTCCGAGGCCCCCAGCTTCGGCAAGTCCATCCTTCATTACGACATCAAGTCCAAAGGCTCCGAGGCCTATCTGAGCCTTGCCAAGGAAATCGTCATGCGCAAGCCCGGCTCGCGTACCGCGAAGGCGGAGTAGTGTTTCACGTGAAAACATCGGCAGGGCGTCCCTGCCTTGAACGACTGTGAGGTTTTCCCATGTCTGCGAATGAACGTGGTTTGGGGCGCGGTCTGGATGCGCTGTTCCGCAACGTAACGCCTGCGGAGCGCCCGTCTTCGGCCAAGGCGGACAGCGCGGAGGTGCCCGCGCCCTCGGTGCCCAAGAGTACGACGACGCTGCCCATCGCCGCGCTGACGCCCTGCAAGGGGCAGCCCCGTAAACATTTCGACGAGGCCGCGCTTGACGAACTGGCGGCCTCCATCCGGAGCCAGGGCGTCATCCAGCCGCTGCTGGTGCGTCCGCGCCGGACGGAAACGGCGACCATCTATGAAATCGTGGCGGGCGAGCGCCGCTGGCGGGCCGCGCAGCGCGCCGGGCTTACCGAAGTGCCGGTTTATCTGCGGGAACTGTCTGATGAGGACGCCCTGACCGCCGCGCTTATCGAAAACCTCCAGCGCGAGGATCTGAACCCGCTTGAAGAGGCCCAAGCCATCCAGTCCCTGCGCGAGCGTTTGCCGTACAGTCAGGAGGAGCTGGCCCAGCGGCTTGGCAAGAGCCGTTCCGCCGTCGCCAACTCCCTGCGCCTGCTTCAGCTTCCCCGCCCTATGCAGGATGCGCTCAAGGACGGCGTGTTCACGCCCGGCCATGCCCGCGCCGTACTGGCGCTTCCCGAGCGCGCTCTGCAGGACATCCTGTTCAATGCGGTCATGACGCGCCGCCTGTCCGTACGTGACGCCGAAGAAGCCGTCATCCACTGGAAACGGCACGGTTTGTTGCCGTCTTCGCTGATGGGGGCCTCCGCTCCCGTGGCCCGCAGTGCCCGCGCGCCCAAGCCCGCATGTATCAAACTGGCCATCCGGCAGCTTCAGGAGAATGTCGCGCCCAAGGCGTCCATTTCCGGGACCGACCGCGCGGGACGGATCACGCTTCCCTACGAATCCGAAGAACAGCTTGCGGAGCTCCTGAGCCGTCTGGGGCTCTCGGTGGAGCTTTCCGAAGCCAAGCCGGAATGATCTTCAACCAAAGGATTTCCATGTCTGACGCGTCTCCGGTTCTCTTGACGCCCGATGTCGTGGGCGGGCTGGCGGGCAAGCGCGTGCTGGTCGTCGGCGACATCATGTTGGATGCCTATCTTATAGGCGATGCGGATCGCATTTCTCCGGAAGCGCCCGTCCCGGTCGTCCGGATCGAAAAGGAACGCTATCTGCTCGGCGGTGCGGGCAATGTGGCCCGCAATATCGTGGCGCTTGGCGGCGTAGCGACGCTCGCGGGCGTGATGGGCAAGGATGCCTCAGCCGATCGTATCCGGGGGCTCGTCCGTGATGAAGGCATTTGCGGCGCGTTCGTGGCACTGCCGCAGCGCCCGACCACGGTAAAAACCCGCGTCATGGCCCGGCGCCAGCAGATGCTGCGCTTGGACAGCGAGGACGCCAGCCCGCTTTCCTCCGCCGATCAGGAAGCCCTGCTTTCCGTTATTACGGAGCAGCTTCCGGCGCACGATGTGGTCATCCTGTCCGATTACAGCAAGGGCATCGTCTCTCTGTCGTTCATGTCCCGCTTGCGTGGACTGCTCGCCGCCAGCCCGCATCAGGTGAAGGTTTTGATCGATCCCAAGCCGAGCAATGTAGGCTTGTACGGCGGTTCGTTCCTGCTCACGCCGAATACGAAGGAAACGGGCGAGTGCGCGGGGATGCCCGTACGGAGCCGAGAAGAAATCCTCGCCGCCGGGCGCGCCATTCTGGAAAAGGTGGGGTGTCCGCATCTGCTCACGACACTCGGTTCGGACGGTATGGCTCTGTTCTCCGGGCCTTCCGAGGTTTGGCACGTTCCCACAATGGCGCAGGACGTTTTTGACGTGACCGGCGCGGGCGATACGGTCATCGCCACTCTCGGGCTCGGGCTTGCCGCCGGACTGCCCCTTCTGGCTTCTTGTGTGCTGGCGAACTATGCCGCCGGGCTCGTCGTCGCACAGGTCGGGGCCGCCGTCGCTTCACCCGATGCGCTGCGCGAGGCTATCCGTGAATTGCCCGTAACCATTACGAAATGGTAAAAATATAATAAATTTTTTCACGGAGCCTGATGGGGGCGGGATACGCCTCCAACGTCGGTTTCCCGAAAGGGAAATCGGCGTTTTTTTGTGGCGAAGATGTGGAAAGATGTTTTTCGGGGCAAGGCCGTGTTCGGTATGGAGCGGTGGAAACGGTGGGCAATATCGTGCAAGCGTTTGCTCAGGCCCCGTGCTAGCCTTTTCCTGAAAAGGAGAGCGCTGTGGAAAGTACGACTTCAAAATGCGTAATGGTTCTGGACGAAAACCTGCCTTTGGGGCTTCTCGCCAATACCGCCGCCATCTTGGGCATCACGTTGGGCAAGCATATGCCCGAAGCGGTCGGCGCGGACGTGCTCGATGGTTCCGGCAAAGCCCATCTGGGCATCATTACGTTTCCGGTGCCGATTTTACGGGGCGATGCGGAACAGATCCGAGCCATCAGAGAGACACTGTATGGGGTCGATTATCAGGATGTGATTGTTGTGGATTTTTCCGATGTGGCCCAGTGCTGCAAAAACTACGGCGAATACATCGGCAAGGCGGCGCAGGCGGACGAAAGCGAATGGCGGTATTTCGGCCTAGGCCTTTGCGGCCCCAAGAAGCTGGTCAGCAGACTGACCGGAAGTATGCCGCTGCTGCGATGAGGGCGCTCGTTTCTTTGCAGATGCAGGGAATGCCTCGAGCGTTTGAGGCATTCCCTGCATTTTTCATATGGCGATCTGGAGCCAGGACGTTTTTCCAAAAGAACGGTGACCCGTTCTCTCATCTCTTTTTATGCTTTTTTGAGCATCGCTCCATACATCAAATCGCTGCCGAAGGCATCGGGCGTGCTCTGCCACTGCTTTTCGAGCGACGCGCCGGGCGTACGGGCGAGGAACGCGTCGATCTGCCCTTCGTTTTCGGCGGGATTCATGGTGCAGGTGATGTAGGCGAGGTGCCCGCCGGAAGGCAGGTACGACCACACGGCATCGAGGATGCGGCGTTGGAGGTCGACCAGCCCGGCTACCTGCCTGGGGGTGCGGAGCGTGCGCAGGTCAGGGTGCCGGGCAAGCGTGCCGAGGCCGCTGCACGGGACATCAAGCAGGATGGTCCTGGGCGTGCCCCGCAGAGCCGGTTCGGCCGCCGAGGCGCAGAACAGCGGCGGAGTCTTGAGCACAAGGCGCTTGGCGTCGTCCCTCATGCCCCGCAGCCGGGGCTGGTACGTATCGCTGGCGGCGAGGACGGGCACGCCCAGCTCAACGAGCGCGAGCGTCTTGCCGCCGCGTCCGGCGCAGGCGTCCCACACGGGGCCTTCCCAGCGCGGCGCGTCCAGCGCTTCCAGGACGAGCTGGCTTCCCGCGCCCTGTATCGACAGCCTGCCCTGCCGCAGGTAGTCCCGCATATACTCCGGCTGGGTGCCGGGCGCGAAGCGGACTCCCGAAATTCCCACAGCTTCTCCTTCCTTGCACAGGAAGTCGCGCAGAGCCTCCCATTCGTCCCGGGCGGCGTTCACCCGGACGCAAGGGGACGGCACGACGGAGACGGCCCGCGCAAACGTTTCGGCCTTTTCCGGCCCGTAGCCTTTGGTCCACAGTTCGAGCATCCAGCGCGGCACGCTGTGGAAAACGGAAAGGCGTTCCATCGGATCTTTGATGCGGGATTCATAGAAGGCGAAGGCTTTCAAATCTTCGGATTCGGAGAGGCGGATAAGGGACCGGAGTACGCCGTTGGCAACGCGGGACAGCCCTTGCCCGAACCGGGCTCGCACGGCGTCCACGGCGGCGCTGACGCTGGCATGGGCGGGGATGCGGTCAAGGTACAGCAGCTCGTAGGCGGCTATGCCGATCATGAGCTTCATGGACGCGGGCAGCTTTTCCGGAGCCTTCATAAATTGGCTCAGAAGCCACGAAATCCGGATTTCCGACCTCAGATACCCGTAAACGAGTTCCGTCGTCAGAGCGGCTTCCTGGCGCGAAAAAAGGCCACCTGTCAATTTCGTGTCCAACAGGGATTGTACGGGGGCGCTGATGCCCGTGCGTTCCAGAATCCGGAGGGCCGCTTCACGCGCCGGAAGGGGCGCTTCGTCGTTTTGTTTTTTCTTTTTCATGCGGGGCTCGGTGATAAGGTGTAGAGGTGCGGGGAAGTCTTGGGGGGAAGGAGAAATTTTCTAGAGAAGGGGCACCCCACGTTTATCCTTCCCCCTCCAAACCTCCCCCTTTTCTCTTCAGAGATTTTTGTAAACGGGGCGGATGGCGGGCGGGGCTGTGCGAGGGGGTAACCCCGGCGGCAGTTTCCCGGCGTTGCGGGCCTCTGAACGGAATCCGTCCGATTGTTTTTTGTCCACAGGCAGCTATGGCAATAGGGATTCGATAACGGCAAAAGTCTTTGGAGAGGGAGGGATGGGGCTTGGGGAAGGGAGGGGGAAGCTTTTCTTCAGAAAAGTTCCCCCTCCCTTCCCCAATTCCATTAATGCCCGGTAATACTATATTTTTTCAGCTTATACTGCATCAAGCTCTTGGATATGCCGAGCAATTCCGCGGCCTTGGCCTGTACGAAGTCGGCGCGGACGAGCGCGCGGCGGATAAGCGCGGCTTCGATGCGCTCAAGGGTATCGGCAAGATCGAGCTGCACCGGAAGCAGATCCACGGCGCTCTTGAACTGCGCTTCCTCGTCGCGGATCTCGGCGGGCAGATCCTCAAGGGTGATCACGTCTCCGGGCACGAGTACAAGGCAGCGTTCGACCACGTTCTGCAATTGCCGGATGTTGCCGGGCCACTCGTAGCCGGAAAGATGGTTCAGCGCTTCGGTGGAAAACGTCTTGGGCGGGATGCCGTTTTCCTTGGCGGCCTTTTCCGCGAAGTGCGCCACCAGCAGCGGGATATCCTCGCGGCGTTCGCGCAGGGGCGGGATCGGGATGTGCACCACGTTGAGGCGGTAGTAGAGGTCTTCGCGGAACGTCCCCGCCTGCACCAGCGGCATGAGGTCCTTGTTCGTTGCCGCGACGATGCGGATGTCGACTTCGATTTCCTCGCTGCCGCCCACGCGCTCGAAACGGCGCTCCTGAAGCACGCGGAGCAGTTTGACCTGCAATTCGGGGGTCAGCTCGCCCACTTCGTCGAGGAACAGGGTGCCCCCGCTGGCCTGTTCAAAACGGCCCCGGCGCATGGCGACCGCGCCGGTGAAGGAACCTTTTTCGTGTCCGAAGAGTTCGCTTTCAAGCACGCCGGGGTTCAGGGCCATGCAGTTCACGGAAACAAAAGGTTCCTGGCTGCGCGGCGAGGAAAAGTGGATGGCGCGCGCGACGAGTTCCTTGCCGGTGCCGGATTCGCCGGTGATGAGCACCGTGGCGCGGCTCGGCCCGGCGCGGTCCACAAGGGCGAGCATGTCACGGATGGCCCGGCTGCGCCCGATGATCTGGTGCTTGCCGTAGCGCTCTTCAAGGCTTTCCCGCAGCAGCTGGTATTGGCGGTGGGCGCGGGCCAGCTCGGCGGCGTTCTGGATGGAAAGCAGCAGCTCGTCGTTGGAAAACGGCTTGGTGATGTAGTTGAACGCCCCGTAACGCATGGCCTCCACAGCGCTTTCGATGGAGCCGAAGGCCGTCATGATGAGCACCGGGATGTGGGGCCAGTTCTTTTTGACCCGTTCCAGCACCTCACGCCCGGAGATGCGGGGCATCTTCATGTCGGTGATGACGATGTCGACTTCGGACTCTTCGAGAAACGCCAGCGCCGTTTCCGGGTCATTCAGTGCGGTCACGGCGTATCCCGCTTCGGTCAGCAGCGTTTCCAGAACGAGCAGGTAGTTTTTCTCGTCGTCAATCAGCAGCAGATGCACCTTGTCGTTCATGAGAATATCCTTGTCTGTCTAGCGTGTCTGCGGAGAGGCGTCGCCTTCCCGCAAATCGTGTTTCTCCGAGGGGAGCGGATCGGTCAGCGTCACGGGCTCGTCATCCGCGCTTGCGGCCGGCCGTTCGTCTTTTTCGGGAGTGTCGCCTATATCCGGCTCGCTGGCAACCGGGAGCAGGATGGTGATCATGGCTCCGCCCTCTTCGGGGTTGGTCAGGAGCAGTTTCCCGTTGTGGGACGTGATGATGGTGTTCACGATGGGCAGGCCGAGGCCCGTGCCGTGATCCTTGGTGGTAAAGAAGGGATCAAGAAGCTTGTGCAGCAGGGCGGGCGGGAAACCGGGGCCGCTGTCGTGGAACGAAAGCGCGATCATGCCGTCGTCCCGTCGTTCGCCGCGGATATGGATGGTCCCGTTGGTCCCGATGGCCTGATAGGCGTTGACCAGAATGTTGTAGACGGCCCGGTACAGCAGATCCTTGTCCCCGAGGACGAACAGGGAACCTTCCGTGTCGCGGACGCATTCCACGCCGAGGCGCTTCATTTCGCCGTCGAGGAAGCCGGTGGCCTGATTCAGCAGCGCGTTGAGATCCACGCGATCCTGACGGGGTACGCGGGGGCGGGCATAGTCGAGGAAGTCGTTGACGATCTGGCTCAAACGGCAGGACTCGTCGAAAATGGCCGTGAGGATACGTTGGGCGGGGCTGCCTTTCTCCTGTTCCGGCGTGCGCCGGATGAGAAACTCGGAGCTTGACCGGATGATGCCGAGCGGATTGCGGATCTCGTGGGCGATGCTGGCGATGACGCGGCCCATGCTGGCGAGCTTTTCGTTCTGATGGAGTTCGGCCTCAAGCTTGCGGTTGCGGCTCATGCGCTCGGCAAGGGTCCGTTCCGCCTTGATGATGAAGAACTGGAGGATGGCGAACAGGATGGTGGACGAACCAAGGCATGTGGCGAGGATGAGCCACTGGAAGCGCACGACGCTGTCGTAATCGTCGGTGATGTCCTGCGTGATTTCCAACACGCCGGTCACAAGGGATTCCGGTTTGCCGGTGCTCTCGCTGATGCCGAGATCCACGGTCAGGGGGAACATGGTCCGCAGCGAGTAGCTGCCGTCCGGGATCTTGAGCATGAACATGGCGGAAAGCATGTTGACGCTGGAGAGCGTCTCAAAGAAGGGGATGCCCGAACTCATGACGCGTTCCATCGACGCGGGCGTGATGTCGGTCCGGCCCAGTTCCATCTGATTGATGGAGTAGTTGACGACCCTGTCGGCCCCATAGATGCGCAGGGATTCCAAATGCAGGCCGAGGATGGTGGATTGCACCACATCGTCGAGCTGCTGGTACTGCATACTTTGGCGCAGGGCGATGCGCCCGAACGCGAGGAAGGTAGGCAGCGTGAACCGGCGGTAGATCTGCTGGTTCAGGTTGCTGGCCATGAGCATGGCGTATTGCTGCTGGCGGAGCAGCAGCGTGTTGCGTGCGGAATTGCCGATGAAAAAGGCCAGCATCACGCTGGAAGCAAGGATCAGGATAAGCGATATCCACGAGAGGAACCGGGTCAGCCCGAACGGCAGGCCCTTGTCCACGGAGTCTTTTTTGCCGAACAAAACGAGCCTCTGAGTAGTATATGTCGGGGAGGGCACCCATGAAAAAGGCACCCGTCATGCCTTCCCTTGGCTCCCTTCCCGTGAAACGTTTGGTGGGGAGGGCGGTTACGCAATAGGGATGCTCTTGAAAAATAGCCACGACTTTTTTGTTTGAACAGAGCCGTTGGCCTTGTTCGAAGAAAAAAGCCCTGATTGCCGCCGATCGTGACAACGTGTTTCTACGGATTTCTTTTATGCCTGTACCGGAAAGGGCACAGAGATTTGAAGCACAAACGTCTTTGGAAAGGAGTGGAGGCTGCAAATCAGGGGAAGGGGAGACGCTTTCTTTCAAAAACGTTTTCCCCTTCCCCAAAGTCTCTATAGCTTTTTTGGCCTACCCCCTAGTCCAGAAATGCCTTCAAAATGGCGG
>ERZ1673736.4234-NODE-4234-length-11981-cov-3.462267_pt1 | contig 11981 bp, 10 predicted proteins | sample MGYA00580212_ERZ1673736 | MGnify/ENA primary metagenome ERZ1673736 (study PRJEB41218, sample SAMN15661752) | gut metagenome | host: Homo sapiens | place: Canada: London | collected 2015-08-20/2019-03-30 | study: EMG produced TPA metagenomics assembly of... | reverse complement strand
CGTGGTCTTGGAGACAAACTTCATCATCACCATGGGACCGATGGCAAACACCTCATCATACTGATTGCCTGCCTCGATGAGCTCCTTGAGCGCATCGGTAACCAATCCCTTTTGGCCATAGGAGCCATCGTCGGTGCAGACCTTGAGCACAGAGCTGGACTTGCGGAAATCATCCTCCAGAATCACCAGATCCTTGTTCTTAAAGCCGATGACCGCATGGACCTCCGCGCCGCTGTCGTGGAACTTCTTGAGCACCGGATAGGCAATGGCGCATCCGACGCCGCCGCCCACCACGCAGACCTTCTTCTTGCCTTCGGTCTCCGTAGCCTTGCCGAGAGGACCCACAAAGTCCTGCAGGCAGTCGCCCTCATTGAGATGGCTGAGCTTTTCCGTGGTAGCACCCACCGTCTGCACGATAATGGTAACCGTGCCTTTTTCGGGGTCGTAGTTATTGATCGTGATAGGAATGCGCTCGCCGTTCTCATCCACCCGGAGGATGATAAACTGGCCGGGCTGCGCCTTCTTGGCGATCAGGGGCGCCTCGATCTCATAGAGGGTAACAGTGGGTCGGAGTGCCTCTTTTCTCACAATACGATACATAGTTTTCCTTCTTTCCCGAATGTTCGATTTGTAACAGTTACGGAGATCTGTATCCCGCCATACGACACATTGTCTGCATTTTAACACACTCGTCTGAGAGCGTCAATTCCTTTTTGCCGTTAATACGCCAAAATTTTCACAAATTGTTTGTGGCTTTTGTGAAATCTGTTACGAGCGCAATGTAAAGCGTCTGCCGTCAGAGGAAACCGTCCCCTCCTCCCGCAGTCGTTTGAGCTCCCGCATCATGGCGCTGCGGTCTGTTGCGATGTAATCGGCCAGAGTGCTGAGAGAAAACGGCAGAGTAAAGGTATTAGCCCCCTCCTTCTCCGACTGCTGGCGGAAATAGCACAGCAGCTTTTCCCGGATGGACCGGCGGGAGAGCACATCCACCCGCTCGCTGAGCGACTGCGCCTTATCGGCCATCAGCCGCAGCATATTCTGCACCAGCAGGCTGTGGTGATAGCAGGCGTTCTCACATCGCTTGAGAATATGCGGATAATCAATGAACAGGACATCACATGCCGTCCGGCACACTACTTCCAGGCTGTCTTCCCGGGAACCAGCGAACGCCAAGTCCTTTCCAAAGACTCCGCCGGCGTGGAGCTCCTCCAATACGGTCGCTACGCCGTCGGCATCAATCCGGATCAAAGACGCCGCTCCCCGCTCGATGATCCCCACCGCATTCTGATTCGGTTTGGAGAAGTCATAGATCATTTCCTCCGGACGGTAGGACCTTTGCACCGCCTGAAAACATGTCAGCATCCGCCGGTATTCGTCATAGCTGATCCCCTGAAACAGCGGACTTCGCTCCAGCTCCTGCTGAGTCAGCATATTGCATGCCTCCTTTGTTGCATTTATCACATCCATATCATATCAGCCAAACTTGAAAAAGTAAAGGCCCAACCCTGTCAGATTTCATAAATTGTTCACCAAATTTCCAAGCCGTTCTTGTATAGTAAGATTAGGGAAGTGCAATCCAAACAAAGCGGCTCCGCCGCAATCGAGAAAAGAGGCTGCGAAGTGAACATTGCTTATTTTCTGCTCCCCAAAAGCCGTGTTGCCTACCTCTATGATGACTATACATTCCGTCAGGGTCTGGAAAAAATGCGTCACCACGGCTACACCGCCATCCCAGTCATCACCCGGGACGGCCGGTATGCAGGCACCGTCAGCGAAGGAGATTTCCTCTGGCAGCTTCTCAACGAAGTACCGGAGGAACGTAAGGTCTGTTCCATGAAAGACTTGGAGCAGCTGAAGATCCGGGATATTCTGCAAAAGGATACTTATCCCCCCGTCCGCATCACCGTCAGCATGGAGGAAATGCTCAACAGCGCCATGAACCAGAATTTCATTCCCGTGGTCGATGATCTGGGCAATTTTAACGGCATCGTCACCCGGAAAGATATCATCCGCTACTTTGCGGAGCAAAAGGACGCCGAGCTGCCTCAACTGCTGCAGAAAATCGTATGAACCCTACCATATAACTGCTGGAGAGCCGCCTATGTAAGGCGGCTCTCTTCTTGCTTATTCCAGTGAGATTCCTTTTTGATGGAAGGCCTCCAGCAGCCGCCCCATATCCGAGGGAATGGTGATGGGCTCGCCGCAGGCCCGGATGGCATTGGCGACATCCTTGAGTCCGTTGCCTGTCACCACGGACACCACGGTGTCCTCCTTTCCCAAGACGCCCTGCTGGCAGAGCTTCTTCACCCCGGCCGTGCCGGTCACGCCCGCAGGCTCGCCGAACACACCGCAGGTCCGTCCCAACAGCTTTTGTGCCTCCAGAATCTCCTCGTCGGAGACATTGACCGTCAATCCGTTGGACTCCCGGATGGCCATGAGGGCCTTGTCCGCATTCCGGGGGACCCCTACAGCAATGGAATCCGCCAGGGTGTTCTCTTCCATGGGGTGCCAAGGCTCCCCGGTCTCAATGGCCCGGTTGAGCGGACAGCATCCCGCCGCCTGGGCAGAGATCAGCCGGGGCAGGCGGTCGATAAACCCGATGGCATACAGGTCCTTCAGGCCCTTCCAAAGGCCCGCAATGGTGCACCCGTCTCCCACGGAAATGGCAATGTAGTCCGGCACCTGCCAGTCCAGCTGCTCCATGATTTCCAGGGCCACCGTCTTTTTTCCCTCAGAAAGATAGGGATTGATGGCGGCGTTGCGGTTGTACCAGCCCCAGCGGTCAATGGCCGCCTTGCTCAGCTCAAAAGTCTCCTCATAGCTGCCCTCCACGGAAATTACCGTGGCGCCAAAGGTCATCAGTTGTGCTACCTTTCCCTTGGGAGCTCGGGACGGAACGAAGATAAACGTCTCCAGTCCCGCCGCCGCGGCGTTGCCCGCCAAAGACGAGGCCGCGTTGCCCGTAGATGAGCAGGCAATCACCTGGGCCCCCGCTTCCCGGGCCTTGGCCACCGCCATGGCGCTGGCCCGGTCCTTCAGGGAAGCTGTGGGATTCTGGCCGTCATCCTTCACCCACAGGCGGCCCAGCCCCAGCTGCTCCGCCAGGCGCGGCTCTTCGTACAGTGGGCTCCAGCCCACCCGCAGCGGCGTGGGAGCCGTGGTCTCCTCCACCGGCAGCAGCTCCCGGTAGCGCCACATGGTCCGCTCCGAACGGGCTGCCAGAGTCTCCTTGGTAAACTCCCGGCGGATGGCGTCGTAATCATAGACAATATCCAGAATGCCGCCGCAGATGCAGGTGGTCAGATCCGGCGTAGCCGGATAAGTCTTCCCGCATTTGACGCACTTACCGTACAATACGTTTTTCATAATATAACTCCTCTTTCATCGCTTCTTTCCCCTTCTGGTGAATGGAGGCATGCAGCCGTATCTCCATGTCAGAAATTGCATCGCCCGCCTCATTTTTCCAGCTCAAAGGATCATTTCTTCCGTTGGAGCCGCATGAAGATGCACCAAGCCAGGACCGGTACCGCCAAAATCAGCCAATACACCGCCGCGATCCGGGCCTTGTCCTGCTGCTCGGCCGTTGGTACCCATTCATAAGAACCATGAACCAGCCATCTCAGGCCAAACAGCACCAAAAGCCCAGCCAAGACGATGGCAATGTCCCAGATGAACCGCTTCCATGGCATTCTCCTCATACGCACTCCCTTCTCTGAAAGAAACAGGGGGCGGGGCATCCGCCCCGCCCCCTGAGGCGTTTTGTGTGGGATGTTACAGGGTCTTCAGCACACCCGTTTCTTCGTTGAATGCATCGATCAGCTCATCCAGATCCTTGGCCTGGGCATGAACAGCGTCCCAGGTTCCTTCGGTATCGTACCAAAGGGCATCAAGCTCTTCCGCGGTCTTGCCCTGCTGTTCCACCCAAGTGTAATACTTCAGGTTGTGGATCCGCTTGCGGTCCCGATAGGTCAGCTCCATCATGCTGTCGGTCTTAAGGCCCAGCATGTGGATCGCATGGTCCATGGCTGCCTCCCGGACGGTGTATGCCCCGTGGAGCTCATTGAGCTCCTGGATGCGGCTGCCGTACATCACGGCGGAGTCCGTCAGCACAGTACCCACCACATCCCGCTCGGTCAGCTCATAGTACTTCGCCATCTTGATGCAGCAGAGCACATTGGCAATGCCGCTGATGCCCAGCCACGTCAGCTGCTCCAGCAGCTCATCGGAAAGATGCAGCTCCTCTTTGAGATAGGTCCGGCCCTCCGGCGTGTTGAACAGCCGCAGCAGCCGCTGGGAATCCTCATCGTCAATGTCGATGACCATATCCGTGTTCTTCACATTGTGGATCCAGGGAATGTGCTTGTCGCCGATGCCCTCAATCCGGTGACCGCCGAAGCCGTTTTCCAGAATCGTGGGGCACTGCAGCGCCTCGCCCACGCCCAGCTTTAGTTTCGGATACAGCTCCTTGAGCCGGTCGCCGGTGGACATGGTGCCGGCAGAACCGGACGTGAAGCAGGCGCCGGCAAACCGGTCGCCGGGACGCTTGATGGCCTCAAACACATCCGCCAGGGCATTGCCGGTGACATTATAGTGCCAGAGGGGATTGCCCATCTCCTCAAACTGGTTGAAAATCATGTACTGCGGGTCCTGCTTGAGTTCATTGGTCTTGTCGAAGATTTCCTTGACGTTGGACTCGCAGCCGGGGGTGGCGATCACCTGGGCGCCGATGGCGTGAAGCCAGTCAAAGCGCTCCCGGGACATCTCGGCGGGCAAAATCGCCACGCCCTGGGCCCCCAGCAGCCGGGAGTTGAACGCGCCGCCCCGGCAGTAGTTGCCGGTGGACGGCCAGACGGCCTTGTGCCGCTCCACGTCAAACTGGCCGGTCACCAGGCGCGGTGCCAGACAGCCGAAGCTGGCTCCCACCTTGTGGCAGCCCGTGGGGAACCATTTTCCCACCATGGCCACAATCCGGCAAGGTACGCCCGTCAGAGAGCTGGGCAGCTCGATATAGTTGGGCACTTGGCGGAACAGACCTCCCGCTTCCACCGGTTCATTCTTCCAAGTGATCCGGAAGAGGTTCAGCGGGTCCACATCCCCCATCCCCACCTTCTTCAGTTTTGCCTGCACCTTCTCCGGAATCGTCTCCGGGTGCTGCATCTGACGGATGGTAGGAATGAGAATGCCGTTTTCCCGGGCCTTGGCAATGTTGTGGGCCAAGCCTTCTTTTTGGATGGTAAAATCAATCATGCCTGCTTCTCCTCCTGTTGCTTCGTATCGATATAGGAATACAGCGTGTACTTGGAAATTCCAAAATATTTGGCAATCTTATCACCGGACTTGGTGACGAGAAACGCCCCATTCTGATTGAGGAACTGGATGGCCTTTACCTTGTCATCCTTATTCATCAGCGCCACTGGTTTGCCAACCAAAGCCACAGACTGCTCGATGAGATCCTCCAGCAAATCGTTGACATTGACAATCCGTTCCGGCTCCGACGGCTGCGGCTCCTGGGTCGTAATCAGCTCCCGCACCGCATCTTCCACCATCAGCAGCTTGGAAATATCATAGTTGATGGACAAGATCGCCGAGACCTTGCCCTTGCTGTTGCGGATATACACCGTGGACGATTTGAGAATCTTCCCATCCGGCGTCTTAGTCAAATAACAAAGATGATCCTTGGGCTCCGGATCGTTGGTCTCCATCTGCTCCAGCACCACGGCTGACGCCCCATCTCCCACCTTCCGGCCGGAGACGTGACCATTGACAATGGCCACAATGGAGTGGTCCGGATGGCGGCTCAAATCGTGGACCACCACCTCACAGCTGCTGCCGAACTGGGCGGCGATTCCCGCCGCCACCTGCCGCAGCAGCTCCAGCTTTCCGCTTTCCGTAGATATCCCTCCTTTTCCCGAAAACTCCATGGAAATCATCCAACTTCCCATGATCATGATACCATAGTTTTTATATAAATCAACCGCTTTTCAAAAAAATTTTTTGGTTTTCTAATTTTTTGTTTGACAAGTGGGTTTCTTATGCTATGATAGGGGTAGAGTAAGCCAAAGGGCGTTTGTAAGGACCTGTTGACTAAATCAGATTTGATGGAGGACAGTGTGATGGATTTTGAAGCGATCAAGGCAGCGGCCAGAGGCTATCAGGCCGACATGACCCGGTTCCTGCGGGAAATGATCTCCCACCCCAGCGAAAGCTGCGAAGAAAAGGATGTGGTGCACTGCATCAAGGCCGAGATGGAAAAGCTGGGCTTTGACAAGGTGGAAATTGACGGTCTGGGCAACGTCATCGGCTGGATGGGCAGCGGCGACAAGATCATCGCCATCGATTCCCACATCGACACCGTTGGTATTGGCAACGCCGACAACTGGGAAGCAGACCCCTATCAGGGCTATGAAACAGACGACATCATCTTTGGCCGGGGCGGCTCCGACCAGGAGGGCGGCATGGCCTCGGCAGTGTACGGCGCCAAAATTATGAAGGACCTGAATCTGATCCCCGCAGGGTATCGGATCATGGTAGTCGGCTCCGTGCAGGAAGAGGACTGCGACGGCATGTGCTGGCAGTACATCGTCAACAAGTACTTCTCCAGCAAGGAAGAGGCCCAGGAGAAGATCGAGTTTGTCATTTCCACCGAACCCACCGACGGCGGCATTTACCGCGGTCACCGCGGCCGCATGGAGATCCGGGTGGACGTCAAGGGCGTCTCCTGCCACGGCTCCGCTCCTTCCCGGGGCGACAACGCCATTTACAAGATGGCCGACATCCTGCAGGATGTCCGGGCCCTCAACGAAAACGGCGATGGTCCTTCCAACACTGTCAAGGGCTTGGTGAAGATGCTCAACCCCGAATTCAATCCCGAGCATTATGAAGATGCCCAGTTCCTGGGACGCGGTACCTGCACGGTTTCCCAGATCTTCTACACCTCTCCTTCCCGCTGCGCCGTGGCGGACAGCTGCTCCATCTCCATCGACCGGCGCATGACCGCCGGCGAGACCTGGGACTCCTGCCTGCAGGAAATCCGGGACCTGCCCAGCGTGAAGAAGTACGGCGACGACGTGAAGGTCTCCATGTACATGTATGACCGGCCCTCCTGGACCGGCGAGGTCTATGAGACCGAGTGCTTCTTCCCCACCTGGATCAATAAGGAAAGTGCCGCCCATGTGCAGGCCCTGGTGGATGCCCACCATGCCCTGTGGGGCACAGAGCGCATCGGCCATGCCGACAGCGATCCCAAGAAGGACGCCATGCATCTGCGGACGGGCCGTCCCCTCACCGACAAGTGGACCTTCTCCACCAACTGCGTGGCCATTCAGGGCCGGTACGGCATCCCCTGCGTGGGCTTCGGTCCCGGCGCCGAGTCTCAGGCTCACGCCCCCAATGAGATCACCTGGAAGCAGGATCTGGTAACCTGCGCCGCCATGTATGTGGCCGCCGTGAATCTCTACAAGGCGGAAAACAAGACGGCCGACGTCACCGAGTTCCGTCAGAGCCTGACGGATAACGACATCCAGTAATTCAGCCGTGCGGGGGAGCACGTTCCCCCGCCGCTTTCTCACCATGGATTCTGATTGAAATAAAATAAAGGAGTGCTTTACAATGTCCAAGACGATTGAGCTGGCCAAGCATCTGGAAAAGCTGCACATCAACAATATGTATAAGAGCGACTTCTATTGGACCTGGGATAAGACCGACGAGGAACTGGAAGCCATCTTTACCGTAGCCGACGCCCTGCGGGATCTGCGGGAGCGCAACAAGTCCACCCGGATCTTCGATTCCGGTCTGGGCATCTCCATCTTCCGCGACAACTCCACCCGTACCCGCTTCTCCTTCGCCTCCGCCTGCAACCTGCTGGGTCTCCAGGTGCAGGATCTGGACGAAAAGAAGTCTCAGATCGCCCACGGCGAAACGGTCCGTGAGACCGCCAACATGGTCTCCTTCATGGCCGACGTCATCGGCATCCGGGACGATATGTTCATCGGCGAGGGCCATAAGTACCAGAAGACCTTCATGGACGCCGTGAAGGAAGGCTACCGGGACGGCATCCTGGAGCAGCAGCCCACTCTGGTGAACCTGCAGTGCGACGTGGACCATCCCACCCAGTGCATGGCGGACATGCTCCATATTATCCATGAGTTCGGCGGTGTGGAGAACCTCAAGGGCAAGAAGATCGCCATGACCTGGGCTTATTCTCCCTCCTACGGCAAGCCCCTGTCCGTTCCCCAGGGCGTCATCGGCCTGATGACCCGCTTCGGCATGGACGTGGTGCTGGCACATCCCGAGGGCTATGACGTGATGCCCGAGGTGGAAGAGATCGCCCGGAAGAACGCCGCTGCCACCGGCGGCAGCTACAAGAAGGTCGCCACCATGGAAGAGGCCTTCGACGGCGCCGACATCGTCTATCCCAAGAGCTGGGCTCCCTTTGCCGCCATGGAGCAGCGCACCAAGCTCTATCAGGCAGGCGATCAGGCCGGAATCGATGCGCTGGAGAAGCAGCTGCTGGCGCAGAACGCCCAGCACAAGAATTGGACCTGCTCCGAAGAGATGATGAAGCGCACCAAAAACGGCAGCGCTCTGTATCTGCACTGCCTGCCCGCCGACATCACCGGCCTGAGCTGCCCGGAGGGCGAGGTGGACAACTCCGTGTTTGACCGCTATCTGGTGCCCCTGTACAAGGAAGCCAGCTACAAGCCCTACATCATCGCCGCCATGATCATGATGAGCAAGGTCAAGGATCCCGTCGCCGCATTGATGGCCATGGATCAGGGCGGCAAGCGGAAGATGTTTTAAAATCCGCCCGCTTTTCTGACGATCCTTCCGCCACATTACTGTGAAATGAGGTATCACCGATCATGGGTAAGCGCATTGTGATCGCTCTGGGTGGCAACGCCCTGGGCAAAAACCTGCCCGAACAGATGGCTGCTGTCAAACATACGGTCCGTGCCATTGCAGATCTCATTGAGGAAGGTCACGAAGTCGTGGTCGCTCACGGCAATGGCCCCCAGGTGGGCATGATCAATATCGCCATGACCACCCTCTCCCGGGAAGATCCCTCCCATCCCATGGCCCCCATGTCTGTCTGCACTGCCATGAGTCAGGGCTACATCGGGTATGACCTGCAAAATGCCCTGCGGGAGGAGCTGCTCAACCGCGGCATCCACAAGAGCGTGGCTACCATTCTCACGCAGGTGGAGGTGGACCCCAACGACCCCGCCTTCCAGAATCCCACCACGCCCATCGGCACATTCATGACGGAAGCAGAAGCGGAGGAAATGCGCCGCCGCGGCAACACCGTCATGGAGGACGCCGGCCGGGGCTGGCGCCGGTGTGTGGCCTCTCCCCTGCCCAAGGCCATCGTGGAGATCGACACCATCCGTGCCCTGCTGGCTGCCGGTCAGATCGCCGTGGCCTGCGGCGGAGGCGGCATTCCCGTCTACCGGACAGAGGGCAATCACCTCAAAGGCGCCGGTGCGGTCATCGATAAAGACTTCGCATCCGAGCTGCTGGCCGAGGAGCTGGACGCTGACACGCTGATTATCCTGACCGCCGTGGAAAAGGTGGCCGTTAATTTCGGCAAACCCAACCAGCTTTGGCTGGACCATCTCACCCCCCAGGAGGCCCGGGACTATACGGCACAGGGCCAGTTTGCTCCCGGCAGCATGCTGCCGAAAGTGCAGGCTGCCGTGAAGTTTGCAGAGTCCAAGCCCGGCCGTACCGCCCTGATTACCCTGCTGGAAAAAGCAAAGGACGGAATTGCAGGAAAAACCGGTACCGCCATCAGCCAGTAACCTTGTTCTGATTCACCAGGAGAGCCGACATGGCTCTCCTGGTTTTTTGTGCACATTTTCCTTTATTTGTAAATTATTCTAAAAACAGTTTTGGGAAACAGTAAATTTTTTGACTGGATTTTCACAATTTGTTCCAAAACCATGTTGAATTTTTTAAGGCAAGCTTGTATGATGACAGTAGATAAGGTCATTCCTTACCCCGTGTGTATCAATGTAAAGGAGGATTTCAGAATGAAGAAGAAGATTCTTGCACTGCTTCTCACACTTGTCATGGCCCTGAGCCTGACCGCCTGCGGCGGCCAGGAAGAAACATCGGACACCCCTGCCGATGAGGGCGGCGAAACCAGCCAGGGTGAGACTGCTGACATCAAAGTGGGTCTGATCTGCGTCCACGACCAGAACTCCGGTTACGACGTGGCCCATATCGATGGCCTCACCGCTGCCTGCGAAGCTCTGGGCATCGATCCCACTGACACCAACCAGGTGGTCTTCAAGTACAACGTGGCCGAAAACCAGGCCTGCTACGACGCTGCCGTGGACCTGGCAGAACAGGGCTGCGACATCATCTTCTCCGACTCTTACGGTCACCAGCCCTATATGCTCCAGGCTGCCCGCGAGTATGAGGACATTACGTTCGTCTCCTGCACCGGCGACCAGGCCGGCGTATCTGGTCTTGACAACTTCAAGAACATCTTCCCCTATACGTATGAGTCCCGCTACGTCTCCGGCGTGGTCGCCGGCATGAAGCTCAAGGAGCTGATGGACGCCGGTACCGTCACCGATCCCAAGGTCGGCTATGTCGGCGCTTATCCCTATGCCGAAGTGGTCTGCGGCTACACCGCCTTCCTGCTGGGCATTCAGTCCATCGTTCCCGAGGCATACATGGAAGTGCAGTACACCAACTCCTGGTTCGATCTGGCCGGCGAGGCTGAGGCCGCCAACACCCTGATGGCCCGCGGCTGCGTCATCATCGGCCAGCACGCTGACTCCACCGGTGCACCTTCTGCCGTGCAGGACGCTCAGGAAAAGGGCACCGTGGCTTACTCCGTGGGCTACAACATCGACATGCTCTCTGTGGCTCCCACCGCCGCTCTGACCTCTGCTCAGAATAACTGGTCTGTCCTCTATCAGGCCACTCTGGAGAAGTTCATGGCCGGCGAGGAGATCCCCGCTGACTATGCTACCGGCCACGCCAACAACGCCGTCATGATCTCCACCCTGGGCGAGAGCTGCGCCGAGGGCACCCAGGAGGCTGTGGACGCTGCTTGGGCCGCAATCGACGACGGCAGCCTGAAGGTGTTCGACACCTCCAAGTTCACTGTGGGCGGCCAGACGGTTACCGAGTATGAGGTCAACTTCTCCATCATTGACTTTGAGTCCGGCGACGTGGTCTTCGAGGGTCCCACTGAGAACGTCATCTCCGACGGTGCCTTCCAGGAGTCTGTTTACCGCAGCGCTCCCTACTTCGATCTGCGCATCGATGGCATCACGGAGCTGAACAACAACGGCTGATTTCGCCCATTCTCCCCGGTAAAAAAGGGGCTGCCTCCGCGGCAGCCCCTTTTTGCAAATCCCCCCTTCGCGGCAGGCGAGCCGCCGGGGTCTTTTCCCTTTTCTTTTCCCTCCGGAGGCTTATGCCTATTGCCACTTAAAAGAAAGGAAGATTCGCTTGGAAAACACTTATGCCATCCAGATGAAACACGTCACCAAGCGCTTCGGCAAAGTCGTTGCCAACGACGATGTCTCGCTGGACATCAAACGGGGTGAGATTTTGTCCCTGCTGGGTGAAAACGGCAGCGGTAAAACCACCCTGATGAACATGCTGGCCGGAATTTATTTCCCCGATGAAGGAGACATTCTGGTCGGCGGAAATCCCGTCACCATCGCATCTCCCAAAGACGCCTTTGACTGCGGCATCGGCATGATCCATCAGCACTTCAAACTGGTGGATATCTTTACCGCAGCGGAAAATATTGTGCTGGGCCTGGAAGAGCCCGGCAAGCTGGATCTCAAAGCCGCAGCCGCCCGGATTACGGAAATCTGCCAGAAGTATGGCTTCGTCATCGACCCCAACAAAAAAGTTTATAACATGTCTGTCTCCGAAAAGCAGACGGTGGAAATCGTCAAAGTACTCTACCGGGGCGCAGACATTCTGATTCTGGACGAGCCCACCGCTGTCCTCAC
>ERZ1673736.4221-NODE-4221-length-12031-cov-4.150217_pt1 | contig 12031 bp, 5 predicted proteins | sample MGYA00580212_ERZ1673736 | MGnify/ENA primary metagenome ERZ1673736 (study PRJEB41218, sample SAMN15661752) | gut metagenome | host: Homo sapiens | place: Canada: London | collected 2015-08-20/2019-03-30 | study: EMG produced TPA metagenomics assembly of... | reverse complement strand
GTTCGACATCAAGCACATGGATCCCGAAGTGCACAAAAAGCACACCGGCATGCCCAACGACCTCATCCTGAAGAATTTCCAGACCCTGGTGACGGAGTTCCCGGACCTGCCCATCACGGCCCGTACGCCCGTCATTCCCGGGTTCAACGATCATGGCCCGGACATCAAGGCCATCTGCGACTTCCTCAAGCCTTTCGAGCAGGTGAAGTACGAGATGCTGCCCTATCACCGTCTGGGCACGCAGAAGTACACCTTCCTGGACCGTGTGCCCCCCATGGGCGACGTGACGCTGGACGACAAAAAGTTTGCCGCCCTGCAGAAGATCGCCGTCGCCACGCTGGGGGACCGCGTCGTCATCCCCCGTTAGGCCGGGCTTTCGTGCAACCGTAAAGGGTCCGTCTTTCGGGGACGGGCCCTTTTTTTGCCTCCTCTGCCTTCTCAAGGAGCGGATATGGTCAACTGGCACAAATTCTTCACTTCCATCCTTGATACCATTTCCGACGGTGTTTTCATTTCCGACGCCATGGGCACCACCCTGTATGTGAACCAGATGTATGCCGATCTGGTGGGGGTGCCTGCCCGGGACCTGCGGGGCAAGAACGTGCGCGACCTGGTCAGCGAAGGCTTTTTCGACCTGGCCCTGAACCCCGAAGTGGTGCGCACGGGCAAGCCCGCCACCTATATGCAGAAGCTCAAGGACGGCAAGAACGTGGTCATCTCCGGGTCGCCCGTTTTTGACGACAAGGGGCGCGTCTGTCTGGTGGTCACCTTCGTGCGCGACGAGACCCGCCTGGCCGAGCTCAACGAGCAGACCGGCGAGCAGCGCAAGCTCATCAAGGAGATCAACGACAAGCTGGCCTTCGTGGCCCAATCCCAGGGGCGCGACCTGGAACCGGTCTTCTCCAGCAGCGCCATGCAGTCGGTGGCCATGGAGCTCAAGCGCTACGCCAGCACGGACGCCACCGTGCTCATCATGGGCGAGACCGGCGTGGGCAAGGACGTGTTCGCCCGCCTGACCCACCGCTGGAGCCGCCGCAAGGACAAGATCCTGCTCAAGGTGGACTGCGGCGGCATCTCCGAGACCCTGACGGAATCGGAAATCTTCGGTTATGTGCCCGGTGCCTTCACCGGTGCGTCCAGCAAGGGCAAGCCCGGCTATTTCGAGATCGCCGACGGCAGCACCATCTTCCTCGATGAAGTGGGCGAGCTGCCCCTTTCCATGCAGACGCGTCTGTTGCGCGTGCTGCAGGACAACGAGATCGTGCGCGTGGGCAGCTCCCAGCCCCGCAAGGTGGATGTGCGCATCATCGCCGCCACCAACCGCAACCTTGAGGAATGCGTGGAGGCGGGCACCTTCCGCCGTGACCTGTTCTACCGTCTCAACGTGGGCACGGTCCGCATCCCGCCCCTGCGCGAGCGGCCCGAGGACGTGCGCGTGCTGGCGGAGCTCTTCCTGCGCCAGTACACCACCAAATACCGCAAGAAGCTGGCCTTCATGGACATCACGCTGGACATGCTGGCCCAGTACCGCTGGCCGGGCAACGTGCGCGAATTGCAGAACCTGGTCCACAGCCTGGTCATCACCCGCCAGGGGCCCCGCATCTCGCCCCGCGACCTGCCGTCCAACATCAGCGGCCTGCACGACGAGAGCGGCGGCCATCTGGATGCCGTGCTCATGCAGGCCCGGCCCCTGCGCGAGATCATCGCCGACATGGAGCGGGACTTTTTGCGCCGGGCCATCGAGGTGCACGGTTCCGTCCGCCGGGTCTCGGAGCTGTTCCAGGTCAACCGCAGCACCATCTTCCGCAAGCTGCAGGGCAGCAAGGGACACGACAAGGACGAGGATGCCGGTTCGGCTTCCTGATGCCGTCTTCCTCCCGGCTTGATCGTTCGCATGACGCAAAAAAGGCGCTTCCCCGAGGGGAAGCGCCTTTTTCGTCGGTATCGCGGAAAGCCCGGCTAGGCCTGGGCAGCGTCCTTTTGCTTGTTGCGCCGGCGCAGCACCAGCATGGTCACCACCATGAAGATCAGGCCGGACGCGAAGCCGGGCAGCAGGCTGCCGTGGGTGAGGCCGGAGACCACATAGCCCACCGTGCTGCTGGCCGCCACCACACAGGCATAGAGCATTTGTGTGGAGACGTGTTCCAGATGGGCGCAACCGGCGCCGGCACTGGACAGGATGGTGGTGTCGGAGATGGGCGAGCAGTGGTCGCCGAAGACGCTGCCGGCCAGGGTGGCGGACAGGCAGACCAGCACCAGGTTGGGATCGACGGCCTGGGCAACGGGCACCACGATGGGGATCAGGATGCCGAAGGTACCCCAGGCGGTACCGGTGGAGAAGCTCAGGAAACCGGCCACCACGAAGATGATGGCGGGCAGCAGGCCGCCGGAGATGCCGCCGTCGGCCACCAGGGTCTTGACGAAGAGCGGGGTCTGCAGCAGGTCACGGCACACGCCGCTGATGGCCCAGGCCAGCACCAGGATGGTGTTGGCGGGCATCATGGCCTTCATGCCTTCGCCGGCGCAGTCCATGAAGGACTTGAGGCTCATGAGCCCTCTGGGCACGAACATGAAGAAGGCCACGGTGATGGCACCGAAGGAGGCCCAGACCAGGGCCTTGGAGGCGCTGCTGTTACCGAAGGCCGCCGCCAGGGTGTGGTAGGCGGGATCGCTGCCCCAGTAGCCGCCGCTGTAGAGCAGGGCCAGCACGGCGAAGACGATCAGGCTGCCGATGGGCACGAGCATGTCCATCAGGTGGCCCTTGGCGCTGGCGCCCATCTCGGCCTGTTCGGCGTCCACGTTGCCCAGTTCGCCCTGCCGGGCGCGCAGTTCGGCCTTGCGCATGGGGCCGAAGTCGAAGTTGCCCAGGCAGACCATGACCACCATGATGATGGAGAACAGGGCGTAGAAGTTGTAGGGGATGGTGGCCACGAAGGCGGCAAAGTCGCTTTCAAAGGCGCCGGTGGCTTTCAGGTTGCTGCCCACGGCGGCGGCCCAGCTGGAGATGGGCGCGATGATGCAGATGGGGGCGGCGGTGGCGTCGATGATGTAGGCCAGCTTGGCGCGGGAGATCTTGTAACGGTCCGTCACCGGGCGCATGACCGTGCCCACGGTGAGGCAGTTGAAGTAATCGTCGATGAAGATGAAGGCGCCCAGGCCGCCGGTGGAGAGCATGGCCACGCGCTTGCTCTTGATGCGCCTGGTGGCCCAGTTGCCGTAGGCACGGGTACCGCCGGCACGCGAGATGGTGAACACCAGCGCGCCCAGCAGGGTACAGAAGATGATGATGTTGAAATCGACCTTGTTCACCATGGTGGTGAAGGCGATCTCCACGGGCTTGATGATCAGGTCGCCCGTGCCCATGCCCAGGCAATAGATGACGGTGCCGCTGAGAATGCCGAGGAAGAGGGAGGAAATGACTTCCTTGGTGATCAGGGCCAGGGTGATGGCGATGATGGGCGGCAGCAGAGAGAGCCAACCCGCGTCAAACGGATCCATGAACATGCTCCTGTCTTGAAGGTCTGGAAGGCGCAGCGCCGCATACGGCTTACCGGCATGCATCCCCCGCCGGCGCGTGATCTTCCCGGTCGCGCTGGACTGCGTTCGTGGAAGCATATCATGCGCGCTTTGGAGCGGCAATACAAAACGGCCGGAAAAAACGGAACGGATGGGCCTCGGGGCGGGCCGTCGCGGAGCCCGTCACGAAAAAACGCCTGTGGACTGTCCACAGGCGTTGTTATCCGGCGTATCAGAAAAGATGCGGAAGGCGCGGGCTACAGGATGATCTCGCCGTACTGGGCCTCATACTGCTGGATGGTCTGCACCAGCGCGGCGGCCAGACGTTTGGCGCTTTCGGGGCTCATGCCGATGGCCTTTTGCGGCTGCACGGCCAGCACCGGGCCCTGCTGGTCCTGTTCGTTGCGGCTCACGCAGGCCGTGAGCAGGATCTCGCCGTGGGAGTAGTTGGTCTGGAAGGCATTGGCGTAAATGGTTTCCAGAGCGGGGGCCGGCAGCATGATCACGCGCAACTGCTGTTCAGGCTGCTGTTCGGTACGCTGTTCCGGGGCCTTGCTGTTGGCGGGGGTCTTTTTCAGAGCGGGCATGGGGCTATCCTCCTGTCTGGTTGTGACGGGCAAGAAATTCTTCTGTTTCTTTGTTGCTTCTCTTCTACTTCTTTTCTACTTCTTTTCGTTTTTGGCGCCCTTGTCGTTCTTGCCAGCCTTTTCTTCCTTGCCGTTCTTTTCTTCCTTGGCAGCCTTTTCGTCAGGGCCGTCGGCATGGGTACGGATGCTGACCTTGGGCAGCTCGGCGAACTGGACGCTGCCCGCATCCATGCGGCTGATGATCTCGGCGGTGATGTCCATGGACGCAGGAGCGGAAAGGACGTTCTGGCGGGCGATGACGGCCACGTCGCCCTTGTCGGCGCGCCAGGCTTCGATCCTGGCCAGCATGTGCTTGCTGACCACGTCACGGGCGGCGGCCTGTTCCAGCGCCAGCTGGCGCTGCAGCACGGCCAGGCCCTGACGCAGTTCCTGCTCGCGTTTTTCTTCAGGGCTTTTCTTCAGTTCTTCCTGATAGACATCCAGACCGTTCTGCAGGATGGCCTGGACTTTGGCCAGGTGTTCGTTGGCCTGCTGCGCGGCCCTGGACTGGCTGAGGACACGGTCCACATCCACGCAGACCACGTCCGGGCCGGTATCCAGGCAACCGGACAGGGGCAGGGTCAGCATGAGGGCGAGGCCGGAAAGAAAACGGGGAAAACGGGACATGTTGTCTCCTTGTGATGGTATGCGATCCGGCCGGGGCCGGACGTGGCGCGCCGCGTATGGGCGGCCGGCATGAGCGTTGGATGGTGCGTCGAAATTTTTACGGGATAGCCGTTTTTTGCAAAATGCTCCTTCCCGTTTCGGGGCCCGGCGCGGCCAATAAAAAACGCCGCCCCGGGAAGGCTGGATACAGGGCGGCGTCAAAAGGTGCGGTGGCCGGGACTCTCTTTCCGGCCACCGCCCGGTTTGATGGGTTAAAGCATCAGGGCCTAGAACTCGTAGCGGAAGCTGCCGAACACGCCGTGACCGGTGGTGTGCTGACCGGCCTGCAGCGTGTAGTTCACGCCGATGCTCATGTTGTCGTTGGCCAGTTCCAGAACGACGCCGCCCTTCCAGGTGAGGTAGTCCATCATCTGGGTCTCCACTTCATAGGTGCCGGGCAGGCCGGTGAAGTGCACATCGTGCTTGGCCTTGATGTCGCCGGCGGCCGGGATCACGCTGAAGTCCAGGCTGGGCTTGAAGTTCCAGCCGCTGTCCAGGGCGATATCCTTGCTGAAGGTCACGCCGATGGGGAAGGTCCAGATGTCCTGGTGGAGGCTGTCGCCTTCCAGCACGGTGCCGCCGTGGGTATCCACGTCATAGCCCCAGGTGTTGAGGCTCATGTAGCGCACGCCGATGTGCGGGATGATGTCCATCGCACTGGTCTGCAGCAGATACTCGGCCCGCAGACCGGCGCTGATGGCCGTAGCCTGCACGTCGGCTTCCAGATCGCCCATGCCCATGCGGCTGTCCACGTCCTGCTTGAGGTCGTTCCAGGTGCTGGTGTACGACACGTCGGCCATGACGCCGAAGTTTTCGTAATTCCAGCCGGCGTAGGCGCCGAGGCCCCAGAAGTTCATGCGGTTGTCGGTGCTGCTGAGGTCGCCGCCGGAGGATTCGGCGTAACCGCCGCCGATGTTGAAGGTGATACCGGCGCGGATGGCGTTCTCGAAGGTGTAGTCGGCACCCAGGGAAACGCCGCCCAGATTGCCGTTGAAGCCATAGTCCATGCTGTCGGCATCCATGCCCCAGCCGTGCTGGCTCTGCCACAGGGGCGCGATCCAGAGGGCGAAGCCGGTGGTGTTGCGGTCCACGATCTTGCCTTCGGCGTCCATGGCCTGGGCGCCGTCAGCGGGATTGGCGAAGCCCAGACGGTTGACCACGGCATTGGTGCCCGCGTCGGAAGCCATCTTGGTCATCTGCGGCACAGCGCCGGCGAAGGCGATGCGGGCAGCGCTTTCGATGCTCTCAGCGGCGGCTTCCTTGTCCATGCCCAGGAAGCGGTTGTCCGTGGCGCGGCTCAGGAAGCGCACGCCCATCTGGTCGGAGTTGACGTCGGCGTAGTCCCAGTTGGGCTGGCCGGCGGCACCGGCATGACCGGTATACAGGTCGTTCACCGCGTTGGCCATGCCGTCGCTCAGGTTGGGGAACACGGTATGGGCGTCATTGCGGGAGGCCGTGGTGGTGACCTTGTCGTTGGTATCGTCGTGCTTGGCATCGCCCAGCGAGATCATGTCCGTGGTGGTGGACAGGCCTTCGGTCTTCCAGACAGTCCCACCGTTTGTGATAGTAGTACCCGTACCGTTCTGCACCGTCGCAGCATTAGCCACGATGGTGTAGTCCTGACCGGCCACGGCATCGGTGACCAGCAGCTTGGCACCTTCGGCCACGGAGAGAGTGCCACCGCTGGCAGCGGCGAACTTGATGGCAGGGCCACCGGCCGCGATAGCCTCATCGGCACCGTTGACCACCAGCAGGCTGTTATTGGCGAATTCGGCGGTGTTGGCGGCAGGCGTGCCGCCGCCAGCCGAAGTCCAGCCATTACTGATCTCGGTACCCGTCTTGCTGCCGTCAACGGTCAGATTCTTACCGGTATCGATCTCGATGCCCTTGAAGACACCCAGAGCGGCGGTGATGCCCGTTTCAGACAGGCCCACGCCCTTGGTGTAGTTGCCTACCACACCGGGCAGCCAGCCGGTATCAGCGGTGCCCAGAGCCAGGTAGGAGTTCCGGCCCACACCCACGTTGCCATTGAGGACGACGTCGGTAGTACCGCCAGAGCCCATGCTTTCCACGGCCACATTGCTGGATTTCAGAACCCAGGCCGGGTCGACCAGCAGCATGCCGTCGTTGAGGTTGATGTGCTTGGCGGACAGGGTGGTGCCGCCGACCGTGTCAGGCTCGGAGCCGACGGTCAGGGTCTTGCCGGTGGTGCCGCCCATCGTGATGCTGTCCACAACAGCCACGGCACCATTGGTGAAGGTGGCGTTATTATTGAAGGTCAGCGTGGCAAGATTGGCATCATCGCCGCTCTGGGCCACGAGCGTGCCGCCGTCCATGGCGAAGGCGTTCGTAAAGGTGCCGGCCTTCGTCAGCTCGACGGTATCGCCCTTGAGGGTGGTAGCGGCATTGGCATTCCACTGGGCGGCGTTGATGGTTACGTCGCCCTTGGTGGAATCAAAGGCGGCGGCGGTGGTCAGCTCGTTGGCCTGCAGGGCCAGGGCATCCGTATCAGCGCCGGTGTAGGCATCGTTCACCGTCAGGATATTGTCAGCAACGACCGCGCCCTGACCGGAGAGAGTACCCAGAGTGATGTTACCGCCGTTCGGAGCACCAGCCGCACCACCCACTTCATGGGCGGCCAGAACACCATTGGCCAGAACCACACCCGTGATCTTCACATCACCCGAGGCATTCACGCTGCCGCTGGTGATGTTCAGCTTGTCGAGGGCCTTTGTACCGCTCTCAGTCGTGATGTTACCCGTCTTGAGGGTCGCCCCAGCCACGTTGATGGTATTGGTCGAGTAGTTAGCCCGAATATCACCGACCGTGAACTCGGCAGCCCCCGCCCCAATGACGTTAAGGGTGGCGTCGTTACCCGAGCCGGCATTCAGGGTAACAGTCTCCACCGTGCCCGAGTTGTTGGCATCCGCAAGGCCCAGGGTCACGGCAGAAGTGTCGCTACTACTGGGGGAACCGCCCACACGAAGGCCGGCAACGGCGCCATCCTTATCGATGACCAGATTGTCGCCGTTCTGGCTGCCGGCCAGAACCAGCGTGCCCTTGGCATTCAGTTCCGTGTTGGCGCCCGTCAGCTTCACAGCCTGGAAGCCGCCGGAGATACCGGCCGCGTTCTGTGCATCAGTCACGGTAACGGTCGTATCCTTCAGGCTGTCGGTGGTGATGCCGGCGACATTGTCATAGCTGACAGTACCATCGGCATTGGGCTTCACCGCTTCACCAAGGTCAGCACCACCGAGGTCCAGCAGGCCATCACCAGGAGGGATATTCGGGATGTTGGAGTTAAGGAGGCCCTTCAGAGCGGCAAGCTCCTCGCTGGTCAGCGGCTTGCCGTCCTCCAGACCGTTGACTTTGAGGGTACCACCAGCCTTGACATGGGACGGGACCGTGTTGAGGTACTCGGTCTTCAGCTCGCCATTTTCATCAAGAACGATGTTCTTGCCCAGAGTAAGCGTACCGAGGTTTTCGACGTCGATATTTTGGTTCCCCAGATACGTGTTATCGATAATAAGCTTTTCGTTAACGGTGAGGCTGGCAGACGTCGACTCTCCCCCCACCTTGAGCGTCGCGCTTTGGACCTGCATGTCGTCAGCAACCACGTTACCGTGCGCGATAGTCACGTCGGCGTTAGTGCTCACATGGAATTGTTTAGCCGTGATAGTGCCCCCGCCCGTAATCGTAATCGAATTGCTGGAGCCCTCCGCGTCAGAGCGAGCACCGAAGAAGCCGGTTTGGGGGTCTTCCGGGGCGGTTCCCTGCTTCCCCGAAACCACGGCATCCATCCGCACGTTGGAGCCTTCAGCGACGTTGAGCGTGCCAAAGCCATAAGCGGCGTTGTCGAACTTGTCGTCGTAGTTGTTGAAGGTCAGGGTGCTGGTCTTATTGCCTTCGAAGTCACCAGTGACCTTGGCCCCCGTACCGTCGAGGGTGATGGTGGCATTAGTCGCATTACCGACCATTACCTTGCCGTTGATGCTGCCGCCCTTGAGCGTGACGTTGGCGGTGGTTACGTTAGCCGTACCATTATCGAGGGTATAACCACCCGCGTAGACATTACCATTGATGGTGCCGTCGGTGATGGTCAGCTTGGCAGTGGTCACATCGGCTTTGGCGTCAGTACCATCAGCCATGCCGCCGGCATAGACATCACCATTGATGGTACCACCATTGATGGTGGTATTGGCGGTACCAACAGAAGCGGTAGCCGTCGAGTTATTTTGGCTGTAGGCCAGACCGCCGCCGATGACGGCCGCGGAAGAGGGCTTTTCTTTGCTATCATTGCCCTTGTAGATGATGCCGTTGACCGTGGCGTTGCCGTCGATGGTCAGGCTGGCATTGGTCACATCGGCAGTGGCCGTAGCAGAGCTGCCCGCAGTACCCAGGTTTTCAGCCAGGCCGCCGCCCACGACGCCCACCAGGGTGCCGCCGGTGAGGTTGACAACGGAGTCCTTCACGTCGGCCGTAGCGGAACCGCTGGCTCCCTGGGCACGGGCAAAGCCGCCGCCCACCACGGCGCCACGCGTGATGCCACCACCGCTGATGTTCACCGTAGCGGTATTCATGATGCTGGATTCGGTCACCGTAGCGTTGCTCATGGCCTTGCCGCCACCCACAACGTACTGCGCCCAGCCCTGCGGCTTTATGGCACCGATGGTACCGCCGCTGATGTTCACCGTCGTATTATTGACGTTGGACGTGGCAGCGGTATTGCGCACATAGGAGCCGCCGTAGATTTCGCCGGCCACCGTGCCGCCCTCCACATTCACCGTGGAGCCGGCAATGGGGTTGCCTTCATTCCCGTTCTTGTCAAGGAGGTTGCCGCCGATGAGGTCGCCCGTAACCTCACCGCCGGTCATGGTCAGCAGGGTGTTTTCTCCAGCCGTGGTGGTACCGCCGTTAATGGCCAGGCCACCGGCCACGACCTTGCCGTTGATTTTGCCACCAGCGATGGTCACGCTCGTGCTGTCCACAGTGGCGGTGGAGCCATCACCATTGGCCAGACCGCCGCCCACAACGGCAGCGGAAGACGTGCCGGCATTGCCTGCAACAGCGCCGTAGGCGATGCCGTTGATGGTACCGCCATTGATGGTCACGGAAGAGGTGCCGCCCACGGAGGAAGTGGCAGCGCCACCGTTGGTATGGCTGTAGGTCTCGGCCAGACCGCTGGTATGGCTGTAGGTCTCGGCCAGACCGCCGCCGACCACACCGGCCAGACTCGTGGCGTTGTTCACGGTAACGGAGCTGTTGCCCTCGACCGTCGCGGTCGCCTTGCCGTCCTTTTCGGCCTTGGCCATGCTGCCGCCCACCACGGCGCCGTCAGCGATGGTCACATCACCGTCCACGAGGACGCCGCTGTCCTTTTTCACCAGCGTCTTTGCGGTATCACCCGCATAGGCCATGGACTTGTTGCCGCCGATGACATACTGGGCCTTGTTCTGGCTGTCTGCAGCCGGGGCAAACGTTCCGCCAGTGATGCTCACTGTGGAGTTTTTCACACGGGCGCTGCCGTCACCGCGCACATAGTTGCCGCCGACGATCTCGCCCTTAGCGGTACCGCCGGCAACCGTAACACCCGCATTGCCGGTGACGATGAGGTTGCTGTCGGGCTGAGTAGACCCCGCTGGCAGCGTGGCAGCATCCTGTACCATGCCGCCGCCCACCAGATCATCACTGACCGTACCGTTCTGCATGGTCAACGTGGTATTGCCATGGACAACAGCGGCGTACCCACCTTCAGCGACAACACTGCCGGCCACGACCTTGCCGTTGACCGCAGTTTTTTCACCGTCGATGGTCACGCTGCTACCGGCGTCCAGCACAGAACTCGTGTTGGCGCCGTAAGCGAGGCCACCACCGATGACGGCGGCCTTGAGGTTGATGCCGCCCTTAGTGTCATCAAGGGTGCTTTCGGAAGGATTAAAGGTGCCGCCGTTGATGGTCACGGACGTATTACCGTTGTCGGAGACCTTGATAATGCCCGTGCCGCTGTAGTTGTGGGCCACACTGCCGCCCACCACGGAGGCATGGAAGGTGCCGCCCTTGACGGCAACGCTGGAGCCTTCGGTGGTGGCAGTAAGGTTACTGCTACCGGCCGTCTTGGCGTAGTTGCCGCCCATGACCAGTTCGTAGTTGTCAGTTTTTTGCGTACCAAACGTACCGCCGGTGATGGCCAGGGTCGTCTTGCCGGTCTCCAGATTGGCACCGGCTCCGCCGGCGACCTTGCTGCCGCCCACCACGAATTCGGCGGAAGTGGTTTTTTCGCCGCTGATGGTGGTGGTGATATTGCCGTGCGTTACGGTAAGGAGCTCGTTATTTTCAGCAGTCAGGCCTTGGGCGTAGCTGCCGCCGATGATCTCGCTGATGGTACCGCCAGTGACGGTGAGGGTGATGTCGCCTTGAGCCTTTTCGGCAGTCTCAGGGGTGTTTACCAGCCAGCCGCCCATGAGGTGGTTAACCGAAGAAGTCGTTTGACTGTAGTTATTTTCCCCTTCCAGCGCCACGTCATCCGCAGCCCCGGCCACACCGGCGCCGCCCATGACCAGCATACCGGCCACAGCCAGGCTGCCGAAAGTGTTCATCAGGTGGCACTTTTTGAGCACCGCCTTGTACCGGTTGATCAGATTGCCGATGGCTCCCTTGGTAAGTTGCATGCAACTATCCTCCATCCTTGGTTTTATTATTCGCATGTCCGCATGGGACGGTGGCGAAAAAGTAGACCTTTTCGCCATACCGTCAGGACAGGGAACGCGCATGCCGCAGGGTAAATTCCGTGGAATGGAATAAAAAACCGATAGTAAGAATATCGTCTTTGATTTTAAGGTATTGCTCTACGAAACAAAAATGAAACGATTATAGCTTGCTTTATAACCTGAGTGGAACTATTGTTACTGTAACCGTGGCGAAAAAGTCTACTTTATTGGCTGTCTGTCCTTAAGGATGCTATGGCGAAAAAGTCTACTTTTCCGCCATACCGTTTTGGATCACTCAACATTGCATTTTTTTCAAGAAAGCCCGGCACATATTTTATGTGCCGGGCTTTTGTCCCGTGTGCCCGCAGAGGGGAGGGACGGGAAAAACCGTCCCGATGCCGATCGGGCCGGGGGCACGCCCGTTTTTTGCCGGTCTCCCCGTTCCCGGACCGGTCCCGCCCCATGCTCTTGACGGGACAGGCAGATATCGTACTCTGTCAGGGCAAGACCTGACAT
>ERZ1673736.4220-NODE-4220-length-12033-cov-4.176407_pt1 | contig 12033 bp, 10 predicted proteins | sample MGYA00580212_ERZ1673736 | MGnify/ENA primary metagenome ERZ1673736 (study PRJEB41218, sample SAMN15661752) | gut metagenome | host: Homo sapiens | place: Canada: London | collected 2015-08-20/2019-03-30 | study: EMG produced TPA metagenomics assembly of... | reverse complement strand
CATGTTATGCTCGGAAAGCTCCTTCTCATCGGCAAGCAGCTCGTTTTCGAGCGCCTTGTCCTCCTCCGGCGTTTTGCCGCGCGGACGGGAGCCCGCAACCGGGAAGGTGGTCAGGCGGCCGTTATCCAGTCGGACGAGCGTTTCCGGAGAGGAACACATAATCTCGTCCCCATCAATGGAAAGGAACACCATGTACGGCGAGGGGTTGGTGGTGCGGAGCACGCGGTACGCCGAAAGCAGGCTGTCCTGATACAGACTGGAGAACTGCCGCGACTGCACGGCCTGAAAGATATCGCCGTCAAAGATGTACTCGCGGGTCTTTTCTACGATATCGGCGTACTGCGCCTCGGTGACGTTGCAGGTGAAGCTCGGCCTGCCGGTTGCCTTGAGCGGCGGAAGCGGACTTTGGTCGTTGATCAGCGCCGCCATGCCCTCGAGCGCCGCACACGCCTTTCCGTAATTCTCCATCACGCTGTCGGTCTTCATGTTGACCACGAGCACGATCTTCTGCTTGAGGTGGTCGTACGCGATGACCTTGTCGAACAGCATCAGGTCGAAATCGTCCCATGCGCCGCGCTTGATTTTGAGCGTCGGCTCCGCGTAGCCGAGCATCGCATACGCGAAGTAGCCGACGAAACCGCCCGTGAACGGCGGCTGACCCTCAAGCCGCGGTGCGCGGTACTCGCCGAGCACCTCGCGGAGTACGGTGAGCGGCTTGTCGGTCTTGACCGTCTTGTTGACCGTACCCTCGAGCGTTACCGTGCCGTTTTTGCAGGTCGCACGCAGGATCGGGTCGTAGCCGAGGAAGGAGTAGCGCGCCCATTTTTCGCCGCCCTCCACGCTCTCCAGCAGGAAAAAGCGGTCGGAACGGGTCTGCAGGCGGCGCAGCAGCGAAATCGGCGTTGTCATATCGGCGTAGATCTCGCGGCAGACCGGAATGGTCGTATATTCCTCCGCGAGCTTCAAAATCTCGTCACAGCTTGGGGTAATCATTGTGTTTTCCTCCATATTTCAGCATTCCAGCCAAATAATCCATTCGGTAATACCGGGTAATCGGGCAAGAGTGATTTGCGCGTAAATTTTGTTTCCTGATGCGGCGCGGTTCCGCAGCAATACTTTGTGTATTGCAAGGGGCCGCAACAAAATCAGGGAGCAAAATTTCCGAAAAGCACCGCAGGCCGATTGCGCGGTATTGCCGACAACAAAAAAAGGCTTTCATCCTATGATACAAACGTATCATGGGACAAAAGCCTGTTACTTCTGCGGTACCACCCAAATTGACGTACAAAAACGTCCACTCTGTCGTGTGCAAACACACACGCTCCCTTGATAACGGCGGGATTCCCGTCAGCCATACTCTCCCTGCGGATTTGAGGCTGCCCTCACAAGTCCATTCAGCAACGTCCTCTGCTGCTTTCCTCACACCACCGGAAAGCTCTCTGAAAGCGCGGTCTCGCTCTTACTCACTCTTGTTCTGCGGTTTTGCTTTTTCTGAAATCAGTATATTCTCGCGATGAGAATTTGTCAAGTGAATTTTCTATGTTTTTTCTCAAAGTCCTACTTTTTCTCTATGTTATTTCGCAATGGGATACGACGGGCACACCGCACTGAGCGGACAGCCCTCACACTTCGGACTGCGGGCGGTGCAGTGCTCGCGGCCGAACAGCACCAGCCGGTGGCAGAAATCGGACGACTCCGCCGGGTCGAGCAGCTTTCTCAGGGCGTTCTCCACCTTGACCGGGTCCTTCTCGTTCTTGACGAAGCCCAGCCGGTTGGACAAACGGATGCAGTGCGTATCGCACACAATGGCCGGTTTGCCGAAAATATCCCCGAGGATGAGGTTGGCGGTCTTGCGGCCGACGCCCGGGAGCTTGAGCAGCTCCTCCATGGTATCCGGCACCCTGCCGCCGTAATTGGCGATGAGCATCATGGCGCACGCCTTGAGGTCGCGCGCTTTGGTGCGGAACAGGCCGCAGGTCTTGATGGCCTCGGCAATCTCCTCCTCGGGCGCATCCGCGAAGCTCTGCAGGGTCGGAAACTGCTTGAATAATTTTTCTGTCACAATATTGACGCGCGCGTCCGTGCACTGCGCGGAAAGCCGGGTGGCGAAAAGCAATTCATAATCGTGTGTATAATGCAGGGCGCAGACCGCCTCCGGATAGACCGATTTCAGCAGCTCGGTAACGGCGGCGGCTCGTTCTTTCTTGGTCATTGTGTTATCCTCTCTCCCGAAATAATCCTACTGGTATTGTAACATATCGTCGAAAAAAGGGCAACTGTTTGCACAAAAATGCACAATATAACAATTTCACTATAAACTGCTAAAGCGTTAACGCAAAAATCAGATATTTGTCAATGGATTCCATGCGAAAAATGTGGTTTAATTATAATAGTAAATTCTTATCGTACAATATCATAATAATATTGTTCTATCCCCGCAGGAGGCTGTATCATGGTTCGTGAAGCAATGGATTTCGTTACGGCGTTCGATCCCGAACTCGGCCGTATGATCGAAGCAGAATACAAACGACAGGCGCGCAACATTGAGTTGATCGCCTCGGAAAACATCGTCAGCGAGGCTGTTATGGCGGCAATGGGCAGCGTGCTGACCAACAAATACGCCGAAGGCTATCCCGGCAAGCGCTACTACGGCGGCTGCGAATGCGTCGATGAGGTGGAAAACCTCGCCATCCGCCGCGTGTGCCAGCTGTTCGGCGCGAAATACGCGAACGTGCAGCCGCACTCGGGCGCGCAGGCGAACATGGCGGTCTATCAGGCGCTGTGCAAGCCGGGTGATACCGTGCTCGGCATGAGCCTGGACAACGGCGGTCACCTGACCCACGGCTCGCCGGTCAATCAGTCCGGCCTGCTGTACAACATCGTGCCCTACGGCGTGGATGAGAACGGTCTCATTGACTATGATGCGCTCCGTGCCCTTGCAAAAAAGGAGCAGCCGAAGATGATCATCGCCGGTGCGTCCGCGTACCCGCGCGCCATCGACTTTGAAAAATTCGCTGAAATCGCACACGAGGTCGGCGCGTACCTGTTCGTTGACATGGCGCACATTGCCGGTCTGGTGGCTGCCGGTCTGCACCAGAGTCCGGTTCCCTACGCAGATGTCGTCACCACCACCACGCATAAGACGCTGCGCGGTCCGCGCGGCGGCGTCATCCTGACGAACGATGAGGAACTGGCAAAGAAATTTAACAAGGCCATCTTCCCCGGCACACAGGGCGGCCCGCTCGAGCATGTCATCGCCGCAAAGGCGGTCTGCTTCGGTGAGGCACTCAAGCCGGAGTTCAAGGCGTACCAGCAGCGCGTCGTCACCAACGCCCGCGTGCTCGCGGACGCACTCCAGAAGCAGGGCTTCGATCTGGTCGGCGGCGGCACGGACAACCACCTCATGCTCATCGACCTGCGAAAGACCGGCGTGACCGGTAAGGAGCTGCAGCGCCGTCTGGACGAGGTGTACATCACCGCCAACAAGAATGCCATCCCGAACGACCCGGAAAGTCCGTTCGTCACCTCGGGCATGCGCATCGGCACGCCCGCTGTCACCACCCGCGGCTTCGGTGCGCCGGAGATGCTCCGCATTGCCGAGTTCATCTGGCAGGCCGCAACCGATTTCGACAACAAGGCAAACGATATCCGCCGAAATGTACGCGATATCTGCGCAAATTTTCCAATTTACTAACAATTTTTGCCGACTCCCTACTGTTGGAGTCGGCTTTTTTGTTGGATTTGTTCGGTTTGCATAATGCAAAATTACCTGTCAGAAACCGTCGAGCAGATAAAGTTTTTGTAAGGTTTGAACAAAATGCTTGCCTTTTTCCGTCAGTATGCTATACTTAGATACATGAGGGAGAGCAAATCCCGCCAAATGGCTTGGAGGAAATAACAAAAGGGGAAATGCAGTAATGGGAATTAAACTGAAACTGACCGGTCTCCGGCGATTTGTCCGGACCGAGGCTGAGATTGCGGACTACACCGCGCAGGTAGCGGCAGCGCAGGACACACTCGTGAACGGCACCGGCGCCGGAAACGATTTTCTTGGCTGGCTGAATCTGCCGGTGGATTACGACCGGGACGAGTTTGCGCGCATCAAGCAGGCGGCAAAGAAGATTCAGCAGATCTGCGATGTGCTGATCGTCATCGGCATCGGCGGCTCGTATTTAGGGGCACGGGCAGCCATCGAGTTCGTAAACGGTCAGTTCTACAACCAGACCCGCCCGGAGGGCATTCCGGAGGTGTACTTTGCCGGCAACAACATTTCGTCGTCCTATTTAAACGACATTATCAAGATGATCGGTGACCGCGATTTCTGCATCAACATCATCTCGAAGTCGGGCACGACCACCGAGCCTGCCATCGCCTTCCGCGAGCTGAAAAAGCTGTGCGAAAGCAAATACGGCAAGGAGGGGGCGCGCGAGCGCATTTTCGCCACGACGGATAAGGAGCGCGGCGCACTCAAAAAGCTGGCGGATGACGAGGGCTACGAGACCTTTATTGTGCCGGATAACATCGGCGGCCGTTTCTCGGTGCTCACGCCGGTCGGTCTGCTGCCGATGGCTGCAGCCGGTCTGGACATTGACGCGGTGATGGCAGGCGCTGCGGCCGCCCGCGAGGAATATTCTCAAGGCTCCTTGCACGACTGCGCGCGCTATGCGGCACTGCGTAATCTGCTGCTGTTCAAGGGCAAATCCATGGAGATCATGGTAAACTACGAGCCGTCACTCGTCATGCTCGGCGAATGGCTCAAGCAGCTGTTCGATGAATCCGAGGGCAAGGACCATAAGGGTCTGTTCGTCACCTCGGCAAATTTCTCCACCGACCTGCATTCCATCGGTCAGTTCATTCAGGACGGCTCGCGCATCATGTTCGAGACCGTGCTGTGGGTCAAGGAGCCGCGCTCCGAGATTACCATCGAGCATACCGAAGAGGATATCGACGGCCTGAATTATCTGGCAGGTCAGACCGTGCAGCACGTCAACCAGAAGGCGTACGAGGGCACGCTGATCGCCCATATGGACGGCGGCACGCCGAATATCATCATTGAGATTGACCGCACGGATGCATGGCATTTCGGCTATCTGGTCTACTTTTTCGAGAAGGCCTGCGGCATTTCGGGTTACCTGCTCGGCGTAAATCCGTTTAATCAGCCGGGTGTTGAGGATTATAAGAAGAATATGTTTGCACTTCTGGGCAGATCGGGTTTCGAGGAGCGGAGAAAGTACCTTGAGGCGCGTGTCAAGCTGGAAGACTGAATCCCTTTGCTGTATCCAAGGAGAGAGTGTTGTGCTCTCTCCTTTTTTATTCTTCGCAAATGGAGAATGGAGACACCCACCGCAGTGGGCGTCCAGCGAGCAACCGCCGTAGGCGGCTCTTAGCGAGTCGGAATGGAGAATGGAAAATGAACGATACGGTTTTATTTGTTGCGGGCGACCAGTGGTCGCCCCTACGGTAATGCGTGTGCATACCGCCAACAAAGGGCGCGCATTGCGCGTCCTTGTAAACCATATGCACCGATAAACCACACAATGGAAAATACCAAATCTCCACGTTCATTCTCCATTCTCCATTTTCCATTCTCAATTACTCCACCCTTGCGTAAATCCCGCCATTCCGGGTAAAATAAATGCGGTGATGAAAATGAAACTGCAAACTCCCGCAGTCTTTGCGTTGGGCGCGGCCGGCTACGCCGCGCTTGAGCTTCTCTGGCGCGGACGCACCCACTGGACGATGGCGCTGACCGGCGGTACGGTTCTGGTCGGTCTGCGGCGGCTGCGGCGGCGCGTACACGAGGAAAGCCCGCTCTCCCGCTGCCTGTGCGGCGCGGCATGCATCACGGCGGCGGAATATGTGGTCGGCTGCACGGTCAACCGGCATTTCCGGCTGCGCGTGTGGGATTACTCGCACGAATTCGGCAATGTTCAAGGGCAGATCTGCCCGAAATACGCCGTGCTGTGGACGCTGCTCGCCGCGCCGATTATGCTGCCGAAATAAGACGAAAATGTGTACCTCTCCCCTTGCAATACAGTTTTTAATGTCTTATAATAGTGGTAAACTATGCAGAAAAGGAGACACACCATGCTGATCGCAGTCAATGCAGGAAACAGCCGCGTTTTGCTCGGCGGCTATGAGGAGGACGGACAGGTTTTTTCTGCCTCCATCGCAACCGAGCCTAAGCTGACGCGCGACGACTACGCCTGCAAGCTGCAGCAGGTGCTTTTGCTGTACGGCGTGAACGTGCGCCGCATCCACGGCGGTATTGTCAGCTCGGTCGTTCCGAGCATGGTCGGCGTGCTCGAGGGTGCGCTGCGCCTGCTCGGCATCCGCGATGTCATCGAGGTATCGAGCGGCGTCAAGACCGGACTCAACATCCGCTCCGAGCAGCCGCGGCAGGTCGGCTCGGACCGCGTAGCCGCTGCGGTGGCTGCCCGTGCCAAGGGAAAGCTGCCGTGCGTGGCGATTACGCTCGGCACCGCGACCACGTTCACCGCGCTCGATGGGTCCGGTGCGCTGGTCGGCTCAGCCATCACGGCGGGCGTGCAGCTGAGTCTGCTCGCGCTCCGCGAGCAGGCGGCGCAGCTTCCGGCGGTCGCCATCGACGCCAAGGACGAGGGTATTCTCGCCCGGAACACGGTCGATGCCATGCGCGTCGGCGCGGTTTACGGTGCCGCGTCGCTCGTGGACGGCATGGTTGAACGCTTTGCGGAAGCGCTCGGTGAAACGCCGTATGTCGTGCTCACCGGAGAGCTTGCGCCGCTCGTCACTCCCTATCTGCGTATCCCGTTCGAGTACGATGAAAGCCTTGTGCTCGACGGTCTGCACCTGATTTGGAAGAAAAATCGGGGAAATTAAGATGTGGCAGTGAACAAATCTCGCTGACCACCACAATTTTTGTATTGCGCTGTACCTGTCAAAGCAGGACGGCAGCAGGAGGAATTACAAATGAATAACAAAACTACCAATGTACGGTATCTCGCGCAGCTGGCGCTGCTGGCGGCGATCGAGGTCGTGATGAAGCTGATGGGTCTGGGCAGCGTGCCGGTCGGCCCGCTGTACATGTCGTTCCTGACCGTGCCGATCGCTGTCGGCGCGATGACCATGGGCCCGACCGCCGGTGCGATTCTCGGCGGCGTATTCGGTCTGGTCAGCATGAAGGACGCCATCACCGGTGCGTCCGTTATGACCGGTGCATTTTTCCAGATCAGTCCGATCAACACCTTCGTTCTGTGTGTTGTCATGCGCGTGCTGATGGGCTGGTGTGTCGGCCTGCTGTTCCGCGTGCTGCGCCGCGTGGACCACAAGAAGAGCTGGAGCTATTTCGTTGGTGCGATGTCCGCGCCGCTGCTGAATACCATTTTCTTCATGGGTTACATTGTTCTGGTGTTCTACAAGACCGACTTCGTGCAGGAGCGCGTTGCCTCTCTCGGCGTGGCTAACCCGCTGTCCTTCGTGGTTGCACTGGTCGGCGTACAGGGTCTGATCGAGATTATCGTCGGCTGTGCGGTCGGCGGCGTGCTCGCCCGTGCGGTAGCATCGTTCCTCGGTCATCGTGCGCCTGCAAAAGCAGAATAAATGATTGTCAATTGCGGCAGTTTCTCTCATTTTTCGCAGAGAAACTGCCGTTTTGCATTCCCGGAAAACCTTTCCGCGCCCAGAGAATTTCCGTGCCGCCAAATGTCCGGCAGAATAGAAAAGGTTCACAGCGTTGTTTTCATGCTCCGCGCGGCATAGTAATAGCGGAGGTGAAAAAATGCAAAAAAATCACGCAAAATGCACAGCGCTCGCTCTGTTCCTGCTGTTTGCGGTGACAGTCTCCGCGCAGGCGGCAAAAATCGCCGAGGTCATCCCGATCGGGCACACGGTCGGCATCAAAATGCAGGCGGAGGGCGTGCTGATCGTGCAGCTGACCGAGGTGCAGGGCGCGGACGGCACGCACTCCCCTGCGAAGGAGGCAGGCGTGCAGGAGGGCGATGTGCTGTGCCGCGCCGGTGAGACCGCGCTGCACTCGAACGACGATCTGCAGAAGCAGGTCGCGCTCTCGGCGGGACAGCCGATCAAGCTGACGCTCGAGCGCGGAGACGCGGAGAAAAGCGTCACGGTGACGCCGTGCAGGGACAAAACCGGTGCGTACCGCATCGGCGTGCTCGCGCGCGACAGTCTGGCAGGAATCGGCACGCTGACCTACGTTGACCCGCAGACCGGCGCGTTCGGCTCGCTCGGTCACGGCATCTGCGACAGCGAGACCGGCGTGCTGCTGCCGCTGCAGGAGGGCACAATCATTCACTCGACGGTGAGCAGCGTGCAGCGCGGCAAGGCGGGTGAACCGGGTTCGCTGCAGGGCGAATTTTCGACCGAAAAACCGCTCGGAACCGTGGCGCAGAACACAGAAAGCGGCATTTTCGGCACCATAACGGACGATTCGCTGTACAGCGAGCTGCAGTGCGTGCCGGTCGCGTCGGCAGACGAAATCAAAATCGGTGACGCGGAAATCCTGTCCAACGTGGACGGCGACAGCGTGCAGCGTTATTCTGTCCAGATTGTCAAGCTCTATCCGGCGAACGACGAATACGGGCGCAGCATGATGCTCCGCGTGACCGATTCGCAGCTTGCGGAGAAAACCGGCGGCATCGTGCAGGGCATGAGCGGCAGTCCGATCCTGCAGAACGGCAAGCTGATCGGCGCGGTAACGCATGTGCTGGTCGATAATCCGATGGAAGGGTATGGCATTTCGATGGAGAAAATGCTGGCGGCAAGCTAAAATTGAGAATTGAAAATGGAGAATGGAAAATGCCGCTATCCTTGCGCGAGTTCTGTTCGCGCTGCGGCCGTAATGGGTTTGTCTGGCGTTTGGGCGGCCGTTGGCCGCCCTCTTTTTTATCTTTCTGAAATGCTTCTCTCCCCTATTTGATTGATTTTGTTGTCGAAAAACGCAGTTTTGCTTGTATTTTGTCTATTTCCGGGGAATTTTGAAAATATGCAGAAATTGCAAAAACAGTCGGTCTGACCGGTCATTTCGGATAAATCGACAGATTTTGTCGAATACTGTCGGCAATTTTCTCTCCAATTTTTTACAAAAGGTCTTGCAAGTTATGGTAGTATATGGTAATCTATTGCCAAGAAAAAGAGATGAAATTTATCGGAAAGCTGGTTATGATATATGAATGAGAAAATGAGAATTTTACTTGCAGACGACGACACCGAATTTTGTGCGCGCATGTCGGCGGTGCTGGACAGTGCGGACGATTTTGAGCTGGTCGGCATTGCGGAAAACGGCGAAAAGGCACTTTCCGCGGTCAATGAGCTGCGGCCAGATGTACTTATCATTGAACTGATGCTGCCGGTGATGGACGGCATGAGCGTGCTCAGCCGCCTGCACGAGCAGGACGGACCGCATCCGGCGGTAATGGTATTCTCGGCGTTTGCAAGCCCGCAGATCGGCGCGGAATGCGCGGCGCTCGGCGTGGATCTGTTCCTGCGCAAGCCGATGGAGCCGCAGGCGGTCTGCGAGCGGCTTCGCCTGTGGCGGACCGGTCAGCTGCGCGCGGTCAAGGCCGAGGAAAGCATGGCGCTTGAGCTCCGCGTGACCGAGGTGATTCATCAGGTGGGCGTGCCGGCACACATCAAGGGCTACCAGTATCTGCGCGAGGCCATCATGATGGCAGTCGAGGATATCGAATCGGTCAGCGCCATCACCAAGGTGCTGTACCCGTCGATTGCTAAAAAGTTCAAGACGACCTCCTCCCGCGTGGAGCGCGCCATCCGGCACGCGATCGAGGTCGCGTGGGACCGCGGTGACATCGAAACCCTGCAGAATTACTTCGGCTACACAGTCTCGGGCGTCAAGGGAAAACCCACTAACAGCGAATTTATCTCGATGATTGGCGACAGACTGCGGCTGCAGATGCGGTTTGGGGCGTAAAGCAAATTTACAACGCAAAAAGCAGTAATATCATTCAGAAAACGATTTATCGGTATAATATGCATACTATTTATGCTGTTATGTGAATCGCAGTAAATCGCTTGCAAGCCTGCCAACATAGTGAAAGTGTGAGTGAAACGCGGGTTCAAGCCTATAAACTTTTTCTGATATTGTGAATAAATTCCTCAGTTTATTGGGTTCGCGTGCCTGATAAACTGAGGTGTTTTTTTATGCGTGAAATTGACAGACAAATCGAACAATTCCTGACCCATTGCAGCATGAAGCAGCTTTCTAAAAAGACGCTCAAAGCATACAATCAGACCTTGTATTTGCTGGCGAATTATCTGGAGCAGGTACACAGCATCACAAGTGCAGAACAGGTAAAAGCGTTTCATATCTCTGCGTACATTGGCTATTTGCAGGAGCGTGGTAAGTATACTGTGGCGTGTAGCTGCAATCACACACAGCAGAATTATCCTGAGCGGCGTACAGACTACAAACGCAGTATTTCTAAAACAACTATCAACAATTATATTCGCAATATGCGCGTATTCTTTAACTTCTTGGTTGAATTTGATTATATCGAACGCAGTCCTATGCGCAAGATAAAGCAGCTGAAAAATGCGCGTCATTCTGTGGATTTTATTACAGACAGCCAGTTTGAAAGCATTATTGGTTCACTTGATATGGCAAAATTCCATGAGTACCGCGACAAGGTGATTATCGAACTGCTACTTGATTCGGGTATGCGCATTGGTGAGTGTTTAGCCATTCAGATGAGCGATATAGACCTGCTCAAAAACTGTATCGTTTTGCCATGTGAGAACACCAAAGGCAAGAAAACGCGCACGGTGTTTTTCAGCAACGAGGTTCGCAAGTCCCTGCGGCTGTGGATTCGCCACAAGGACAGCTTTATAGAGAGTGAATACCTGTTCCCTTCCACGCACAATCGCGCACTCAGCGTCAATGGCTTTGAAAGCAATATGCGTGTTTACGGCAATCGAGCAGGCGTGCCGAATGTTTCCCCAAAGGTGTTCCGCAATAACTTTGCAAAGCGTTTTCTGCTCAATGGCGGCGATATTTTCACGCTGTCGAAAATTCTCGGACATTCGTCCGTCGCTATTACCGAAGCGGCCTATCTCGATTTGACAGATGATGATTTGCGGGAACAGTATCAGCGATTCTCGCCTGTGGCAAATATGAGGGTTAGACAGTGAAGCAGCCTTGAAGCGGACAAGGCTATATATGCTATCAAAAATTCTGAAATTTGTCAAGTAATTTGAAAATCAGTCGTTTAATTCTCAAAAAGCTTGCAATTTTTCCACGAATGGTGTAATATACCTACATCACGAATGCAGCTTACAGAAAGTGTAAAAGCGTTCCAAAAATATTCTATAAAGGAGGGGTCATATGCTTAATGACCTAAGTACCCTAACAAACGAAGTATGGAGCATGATTGCTGAATTTCCTGATTATCAGGTATCAAATCACGGCAGGGTAAAACATATTTACCTCAACGGCAGAGAATACATTTTACACCCATGGTTGGATAGATATGGGTATCCTACAGTACACATTCACGGAACAACACAGCGCGTTCATCGACTGGTAGCACAAGCCTTTATCCCCAATCCATGGAATTTACCTGAGGTACACCACAGAAACCGCAATCGCGCAGATAACCGTGTAGAAAATCTCCGTTGGTGCAGCAGACGCAAGCATATGCGTAAACATCACATAGGTATTCCTATTGTGTGTCTGGATAAGGATACTTATGAACTGCTTAACACATATAACTCTGCCGCAGAAGCCGAAAATGACAGAGGTATTCCGCAGAGAAGTATTCGTTCCTGCTGCACAAGAGAAAACAATCTGTGCGGCGGTTATCGCTGGATGAATCTTACAGACTACAACGAATGGATAAATGAGCAGAAGCGCAATCACGCAGCTTAACGATATTGGACGAGCGGGAGCACTCCCGCTCGTTCGCTATTTAATAGAGTAAGCACTCCCTTCGCGTTCTCAGCGTTCACACGCGCTGTAATGCACGTTTGCGTTTTTGCCGTATCCTACACGTTGAAAAGTGTAAAAACCGAGAGAGTATG
>ERZ1673736.4216-NODE-4216-length-12051-cov-11.062854_pt1 | contig 12051 bp, 13 predicted proteins | sample MGYA00580212_ERZ1673736 | MGnify/ENA primary metagenome ERZ1673736 (study PRJEB41218, sample SAMN15661752) | gut metagenome | host: Homo sapiens | place: Canada: London | collected 2015-08-20/2019-03-30 | study: EMG produced TPA metagenomics assembly of... | reverse complement strand
GCCCGCCAGCCGCCCCGCAGGGCGGAACCCTTTGGGGGCCATCCTGCGGCTGGGATGGGGGGAGAAAGACCCCTCATCCGTCACGGCATGCGCCGTGACACCTTCCCCCCGGCGGGGGGAAGGCTTTGGGGCGGCTCTGGAAGCCGCCCCTATGGGATGCCTTCGGTCTCTGCGTAGGGGCGCGCTTTGCGCGCCCGCCAGCCGCCCCGCAGGGCGGAACCCTTTGGGGGCCATCCTGCGGCTGGGACGGGGGAATGAAGACCCCTCATCCGTCACGGCATACGCCGTGACACCTTCCCCCCGCCGGGGGGAAGGCTTTGGGGGCGGCTCTGAAAGCCGCCCCTACGGGATGCCCTTCGGTCTTTGCGCGCCCCTGCGGCACGTCACAGGTCCGGGAATGGCAGGCAGGGCCCGCCTCCTGTGTAAAGGCCGGAACCAAAACAGCGGGGAAGACCTCTGTCTCCCCCGCCCGGGTCAGCGGTTGATCTCCCGGTTCTCCGTCCGCCCCAGAAGATAGTCCACCGACACGCCGAAATAGTCCGCCACTTTCATCAGCTTTGGAATCGGCAAATTGCTGCCTCCGGCTTCAATCAACTGATAATGCCGGACCTGGCATCCTAGGAAATCCGCCATTCCCTGCTGAGTTTTTCCGGCCTCATTGCGCAATATTTTCAAGCGCGCGCCTAAAATCTCCATTTTTTTGCCCTTTCCTCTTGACGGATATAATATCCCACGATATAATATAACGTAACAAGTCCCGAACACGAAAGGAGCGCCTAGTATGTATGACCTGATCTCCATCCTTCTGGACTATGTGGAGGCCCTTCCCCCCACCCCGGACATGGACCGGGTATCCGAAGAGAGCTTTCCCTTCCTGCAGCGGCTGTATCAGCTGACAGGCGAGGACGAGGCGGACCGCATCTGGGGCGCGGCCATGGAGGTGGGCGCCTCCGAGGGCCGGCAGATGCTCCTCACCGGGCTGGCCCTGGGCCTGGAGCTGGGACAGGAGCTGGACCAGCTCTCCCTCAGCCGTTGAACCGGCTCATCCCCCGGTCGATGCCCTCGGCCAGGATGCACTCCACCGCGTCGGCGGCCCGCTTCACCGCCTGGTCGATGGCCTTTTTGTCCTCCCCCTGGAACTTGCCCAGCACCCAGTCCGCCATATCATAATCCGGGTGGGGCTTCTCCCCCACCCCCACCCGCAGCCGGGGAAACTGGTCTGTCCCCAAGTGGAGGATGATGTTTTTCAGGCCGTTATGACCCCCGGCCGAGCCTCCCCTGCGGATACGCAGACGGCCCACAGCCAGGGCGGTGTCGTCAGAGACCACCAGCACGTGGTCCGGCGCCACCTTATAGAAGTCCACCGCCTGGCGCACCGCCTCCCCGGACAGGTTCATGAAGGTGACGGGCTTCATCACCAGCACCTTCTGGCCGGAGATGGTGAACACGTTGGTCAGCGCCTTATATTTCAGCCTCTGGATGGGGGCGTGCTGGCGCTCGCCCAGCTCGTCAGCTACCATGAAGCCCACATTGTGCCGGGTGTTTTCGTATTTCTCCCCCGGGTTGCCCAGGCAGACCAGGACCCAGTCCACCCCGCCGGTTCCATTTCCAAACAGCATATCGGTCTCCTCAAACAGTCTGAAGAGGGGCGGGTATTGGCTACCCGCCCCCTGTTTTCGCGCCCTTCCGGTCCCCGCTCTCTCTTACAGGAACAGCGGGGAGACGGAGGTCTCCATATAGATGTGGCTGATGGCCTCCGCGAACATGTGGGCCACCGAGATGTACTTGATCTTCTCGCACTTGACGCCGGGCTTGGCCGGGATGGTATCCAGGAAGATGACCTCGTCCAGCACGCTGCTGTTGATGCGGTCGATGGCCGGACCGGAGAGGACGCCGTGGCTGGCGCAGGCGGTCACATCCTGGGCGCCGCCGATCTCCATCAGGGCCTGAGCCGCGTGGCAAAGGGAGCCGCCCGTATCCACCATATCGTCCAGCAGGATGACGTGCTTGCCCCGCACGTCGCCGATGATGTTCATGACCTCGGAGGAGTTGGCCTTCTGGCGGCGCTTGTCCACGATGGCCAGGGGCATGTTCAGCTTCTGGGCAAAGGCCCGGGCCCGGGACACCGACCCCACATCGGGGGAGACCACCATGGTGTCGTCATGGCAGTCCGCGTACTTCTTGGTGAAGTGGTCCACAAAGATGGGGGAGCCCAGCAGGTTGTCCACCGGGATGTCGAAGAAGCCCTGGATCTGGTTGGCGTGCAGGTCCATGGTCAGCACCCGGTCTGCGCCGGCCTCCGCGATCAGGTTGGCCACCAGCTTGGCTGAGATGGGGTCTCGGGGCTTGGTCTTGCGGTCCTGGCGGGCGTAGCCGAAGTAGGGGATCACAGCGGTGATCCGGCCGGCGGAGGCCCGGCGCAGGGCGTCGATCATAATGAGCAGCTCCATCAGCGCATCGTTGACGGAACCGCTCTTGTCGTCTTTGCGGAAGGAGCAGGTGGACTGCACCACAAAGACGTCGGAGCCGCGGACGGTCTCATAGATAGAGGCGAAATTCTCCCCGTCGGAGAAGGCTCCCACCTCGGAGTCGCCCAGAGGGATGCCCAGCTCCTGACAGATGTTCTGGGCCAGCTTGGGGTTGGAGTTTCCGGTGAATACCTTGATATCCTTCCCGTGTGCGATCATAAACAACTTCCTTCCTTACGCGGACCGCCGGTACCTGGCCGGGTCGGTCACCAAATCTGCTTGCTCTCTGTTCCTCTATTGTGACGGCAGTGCCGATCAGCACGGACATGCGTGGGGCTTCTCCATCAAACTGCACAAATCCGGCACGTTATGCGGATATCCCCAACCATTATAGCATAATAGCAAGAAAGTTTCCTGGGTTCAAGAGAATTTTTCGAGAAATTTTCGAAATTTTTCCGAAATTTTTTATTCCAGTCTCTCTTTTCCTGAAAATGTCTAAAAATGCCCCGGCAGCAGACGCTGCCGGGGCATGAGGAGGTGCGGAGCAGATCAGGCCGCGTCGGCCTGGGGGGAACCCGCCAGGGGGACCACGCCCAGCTTCTCCCGCAGGCGGCCTGGGTGATAGATGTGGGAGAGCTCCAGCCCCGCGCAGAAGGTATCCACCAGGTCCACCAGCAGGGCCTCCAGGGACCGGGGCAGTGCCCCGCCCAGGGGCCACATGTGGGACAGGATAATGTTGCGCTCCTTATCGGAGAGCTTGGTCACCTGCTCGGCATTCCGGGCTGCGGCCCTGGGGTGGTCGAAGCACTGGCTGCCGGGGTGGGCGGACTTGTCCCGGGGGTCATAGAGGTACAGGTCGTGGAGCAGGCCCCCGCGGGCGGCGGCCCGTTCATCCAGACGCAGCCACCGGGCTGCCCGGAAGGACAGGTAGGCCACGAACAGGGAGTGGTCCAGGGTGGTGATCCGGCCGTGGTGCTGCCAGCGGCCCATCATCCGCACCGGCTCGCTTTCCAGGAGCTCTCCCGTCAGGCGGCAGAACTCCAGCAGATGCTTGTGCATCGGATATCAGTCCTTTCATGGGTATTTTCCTCCCTTTCACCCAGTTGGGAAAAGGGGGGCGGAAATGGGATGCCGCGGCGGGCGGTTCTGGGCCGTCCCCGCGATATCTGGCTCACGGCTCTGATGAGAGTGTCGCTCTGCTCCCATCATACCCGGAGACTGCGCATTTGTCAGCTGGAAAAGAGAGGGGGCGCCTCAGCGGATCTGTCCCCCGCCCCGGATCACGAACTTGAAGCTGCACAGCTCGGCCAGCCCCAGGGGGCCCCGGGCGTGGAGCTTCTGGGTGGAGATGCCCATCTCGCAGCCCAAGCCAAACTCCCCCCCGTCGGTGAAGCGGGTGGAGGCGTTCCAGTACACCGCCGCTGAGTCCACCGCCGCCAGGAAGCGCCGGGCCGCCTCCCCGTCCTCTGTCACGATGGCCTCCGAGTGGCCGGTGGAGTGGGCTGCGATGTGGCGGATGGCCTCCTCCGTCCCGTCCACCACCCGGACAGCCAGGATATAGTCCAAAAACTCGGTGTCGAAGTCCTCCGGACCCGCGGGCGTGCCGGGAATGATCCCGGCCGCCGTCCCGTCCAGGCGCAGCTCCACCGGCCGCTCCCCCCGGGCTGCCCTGGCATCCGTCAGCCGCTCCCGCATCCGGGGCAGAAAGACCGGGGCCGCCTCCCGGTGGACTAGGCACACCTCGGCGGCGTTGCACACGCTGGGCCGGCTGCACTTGGCGTTCTCCAGGATGTCCAGCGCCATGTCCAGGTCCGCCGCCCGGTCCACATAGACGTGGCAGATGCCGGTGCCCGTCTCGATGACGGGGACGGTGGCATTGTCCACACAGGCCCGGATCAGCCCCGCGCCCCCCCGGGGGATGAGCAGGTCCACGTATCCGCTGGCGGTCATCAGCTCGTGTGCGGAGGCCCGGGTGGTGTCCTCCACCAGACACAGGGCCTCCTGGGGCAGTCCGGCCCGGGAGAGGCCCCGGCACAGGGCGGAGACGATGGCCGCGGCGGAGCGGTGGGCCTCCTTCCCGCAGCGGAGCACACAGGCGGAGCCCGCCTTCAGGGCCAAGGCTGCGGCGTCGCTGGTGACATTGGGCCGGCTCTCATAGATGATGGCGATGACCCCCATTGGGACGGCGGTCTTCTCGATCACCAGCCCGTTGGGCCGCTCCACCCGGCTGAGGACAGCCCCCACCGGGTCAGGGAGGGCCGCCACCTCCCGGATCCCCTTCGCCATGCCGGCGATCCGGTCCGGGCTGAGGGCCAGCCGGTCCAGCATCACCTCGGAGATGCGGCCCCGGGCCCCCTCCAGATCCAGGGCGTTGGCCGCCAGGATGGGGGCCGTGTCCGCCTCCAGCTCCTCCGCCATGGCCAGCAGGGCCCGGTCCTTGGTCTGTATATCCGCCAGAGCCATGGCCCCTCTGGCCTGTCTGGCACGCGCAAGCAGTTCTTGTGTGGTCATCCCTTCCGCCTCCTTGTGGTCCTTCGCCTTTGAGCCCCGTCAGGCCCGCCGGCCCAGGAACCGGGTCCCCACCTGCTTCCCCTCCACGATATCATAGAGCAGCTGGGGCTGGTCCCCGTTGGTGATGATCATGTCGCAGCCCTGGCCGGTCACCATGCGGGCGGCCCGCAGCTTGGTGGCCATGCCCCCCGTGCCCAGGCCGGAGCCAGCCCCGCCGGCCAGCGCCTCGATGTCGGCAGTGATCTCCTCCACCACCGGGATCAGCCGGGCACCCGGGTCCTTGCGGGGATCTGCGGTGTAGAGCCCCTGGATATCACTGAGCAGGACCAGCAGGTCCGCTTTCACTGTGCAGGCCACCACGGCCCCCAGGGTATCGTTGTCCCCTACCTTGATCTCAGCGGTGGCCACGGTGTCGTTCTCGTTGATGATCGGCAGGGCGCCCAGCTCCAGCAGGCGGAAGATGGTGTTCTGGAAGTTCTCCCTCCGGTCGCTGTGGTCGATGTCCTCCCCAGTGAGGAGGATCTGGGCCACAGTGTGGTTGTATTGGGTGAACAGCCGGTCGTAGGTGTACATCAGCTCGCACTGTCCCACGGCGGCGGCCGCCTGCTTGCCGGGCATGTCAGTGGGCCGGCAGGGCAGATTCAGCTTGCCCACCCCCATGCCGATGGCGCCGGAGGACACCAGGATGATCTGGTGTCCTGCATTCTTCAGGTCGGAGAGCACCTTGACCAGCTCCTCCACATGGCGGATGTTCAGCCGCCCCGTGGCATGCGCCAGAGTGGAGGTGCCCACCTTGACCACGATCTTCATAGCATCAAACCCCTTTATTCAGCTCGGGAACCGGAGGACAGGGCCGTTCCCCTGTCCTCCCTGGCTCCGCCTGCCCCTTATTTTTTCCCCAATTCCTGCGTCTTTTCATAGGCGGCCAGCACCGCGTCCATGGCGGCGGCCCGCAGACCGCCCTTTTCCAGCGCCCGCACCCCTTGGATGGTGCTGCCCCCAGGGGAGCACACCGCGTCCTTCAGGGCACCGGGGTGAGCGCCGGTCTCCAGCACCATCCGGGCCGACCCGGCCAGCATCTGGGCGGCGTAGGCCAGCGCCTTGTCCCGGGGCAGGCCGCAGGCCACCCCGCCGTCCGCCAGGGCCTCCAGGAACAGGTAGGCAAAAGCGGGGCCGCAGCCGGACACGCAGCTGGCTGCGTCTATCAGCCCCTCAGGCACCTGATCCACCAGCCCGGCGGGGGCCATCAGGTTTCGGAAGGAGGCCATATCCTCCTCCGTGGTCCCCAGGCCGCAGAACTGGAGCACCCCCTCGCCGATGGCCGCGGGGGTGTTGGGCATCACCCGGATCACCGGGCAGTCCACCCCCGCCATCTCCCGGATCCGGGCGCAGGTCAGGCCGGCGGCCATGGTCACCAGCACAAAGCAGTCCTCCCGCTCCTTCAGCACAGGGGTAAGAGAGGCCAGCATCTCCCCCATCACCTGGGGCTTCACTCCCAGAAAGATCAGCCGGCAGGCGCGGGCAACCTCTTCATTGGTACCTGCGGCGCAGCCCAGCTCTTCGGCCAGGGCTTCCGCCTTGGCGGGGGTGCGGTTGGCCAGCAGCACCTGCTGGGGGGGCACAGTTTTACAGACGGCCCGGGCCAGAGCAGCGCCCATGTTCCCCGTTCCGATAAATCCGACAGTCGCAGTCATGTGTGGGAGCCTCCTTCTTCTGATGCTCTTTTCGCCTATACTATATCACGGCCGCTCGCCTTTTTCAAACGGAAACAGATTAAGAAATGGTAAATCTTCTCCCTTTTTGCGTGGAGATCTGACGGTCCTCTCTCCCCCTGAGATAAATCCTAAGAAAATCTTAAGGATTTCTTGCTTGATTTTTCGGTCCCGTCCGCATAGACTAACTGTACTAATACAGTGAATACAGTTTGAAGGGAGGCGGCAGTATGCTGAATCTGGACTACCGGGATGCCCGGCCCATCTACGAGCAGGTGCGGGACAATCTGCGCCGGCTGATGGTGAGCGGCGCCATCCAGGAGGGGGAAAAGCTCCCCTCTGTGCGGTCCCTGGCCAGCAATCTTGCCATCAACCCCAACACCATCCAGCGGGCCTATGAGTCCCTGGAGGCGGAGGGCTATGTCTATTCTATCCCTGGGAAGGGCAGCTTCGCGGCCCCCCGCACCGGGGTGGATGAGGAGCGGCGGGACCGGCTGCTGGGGCAGTTCGACAGTCTGACAGCCGAGCTGCTGTACCTGGGGGTCACGCGGGATCGGCTGATCGCCCGCATCCGGGAAAAAGGGGGAGAGGTCCAATGATCAAGGTAAACAACGTCGTCAAGACCTTCGACGGCTTCCGCGCCCTGGATGGGCTCACCATGGAGGTGGAGAAGGGCTCCATCTATGGGCTGGTGGGCCCTAACGGCGCGGGAAAGTCCACCATCCTGCGGCACATCACCGGCATCTACCGCCCCGACTCGGGCACCATCACGGTGGACGGGGCGCCGGTGTACGAAAATCCGGCGGTGAAGTCCCGGGTGGCCTTTATCCCCGACGACCTGTACTACTTTCTGTCCGCCTCCACCCGGGACATGATGAAGTTTTACCGGGGGCTGTATCCCGCCTTTGATGACAAGCGCTATCAGGTGCTGAAGGAGGCCTTCCCGGCAGTAGACGAGAAACAGCCCATCCGCCGCCTGTCCAAGGGGATGCAGAAGCAGTCCGCCTTTTGGCTGGCTCTGTGCTGCAACCCCGACCTGCTGGTCTTGGACGAGCCGGTAGACGGCCTGGACCCGGTGATGCGGCGTCAGGTCTGGTCCCTGCTCATGGGGGACGTGGCCCAGCGGGGGACCACGGTGCTGGTCTCCTCCCACAATCTGCGGGAACTGGAAGACGTGTGCGACCACGTGGGCATCCTCAGCCGGGGCAAGGTGCTCCTGCAGCGCTCCCTCACCGATCTTCAGGACAACGTGGTCAAGATGCAGATCGTATTTCAGGAGCCGGAGATGCCCAAGCTGCCGGAGGACCTGGACCTGCTCCATGTCACCCAGGTGGGCCGCATCCACACCCTGATCGTCCGGGGCAGCTCCGACGTCATCAAAAGCCGGCTCGCCGCGTTCCAGCCCATCCTGATGGAGGCCCTGCCTCTGACGCTGGAGGAGATTTTTATCTATGAACTGGGAGGTGAGGACTATGCGGTCCGTGACATCATGCTTTAATTCCACCCTCTACCGCAAAAACCTCAGCCGCTTCTGGCCCATCTGGGCCCTGTACTCGGTGATCTGGCTGTTTGCCCTGCCCCTCAATCTGCTCACCACGATCCAGCGGGGGCAGAACTGGGCTCTGGAGGACCTTACGCACAGCCTGGACTATTTTTCCCGGGTCTCGGTGGGCTACTCCCTGAACTTGGGCACGGTGCTGGCCGTCATCTTTGGCCTGCTGGCCGCTATGGCGGTGTTCAGCTATCTGGATGCCAGCCGCTCCGCCTGCATGATGCACGCCCTGCCCCTGCGGCGGGAGGCTCTGTTTTTCACCAACTATCTGTCCGGGCTCAGCTTCCTGCTGCTGCCCAACGCCGCCATCTTTGGCCTCACCCTGGCCGGCGAGGCTGTGGGGAACTGTCTGGATCTGAAGGCGCTGGCCATATGGCTGCTGGTCCAGTCCGCCTCCTGCCTCTTCTTCTACTCCTTTGCCGTCTTCTGTGCCATGTTCACCGGCCATCTGCTGGCCCTGCCTGTCTTCTACGGGGTGCTGAACTGCCTGGCGGCTATCATCAGCACGCTGATGGACTCGGTGCTCTACCTGTTTCTCTACGGCTACAACGGCCTGAGCGGCACCACCCAGCAGGCTGTGGCCTGGCTCACCCCTCTGGAGAAACTGGGCGGTGCTGTATCCTGGACCCAGGCTGCGGACAGCGGGGCCTATCAGCTTGCCCAGCCCGCCGTGGTGGCGGTCTACGCCGGTGTGGGGGTGGCCTTGTCTGCGGCCGCCCTGTTGATCTACCGCGCCCGCCAGATGGAGTCGGCGGGAGACGTGGTCTCCGTGCGGGTGGTCCGCCCCATCTTCAAGTACGGGGTGGCCGTCTGCGCCGGTCTCTCCGGCGGCACCTTTACCTACTATGTGCTGTTCGGAGACGGCCAGCTCTCCCTGGTGCTGTCCATCCTCTTCTGGGCTGCAGTGGGCTATTTTCTGGCGGAGATGCTGCTGCGCAAGTCCTTCCGCGTCTTCTCCGCCTGGCCGGGCTGCCTGGTCCTGCTGGCGCTGCTCTCCGCCCTGTTCCTGTGCATCCGGCTGGATCTCACCGGCTATCAGGACTACGTCCCCGCCTCCGGCGAGGTGAGCCAGGTGACTGTGGATCTGGAGGGCAGCACCTATCCCAGCGACGGCTTCGGCGGGAGCGTCCAGATCACCGACCCGGAGCAGGTCGCCCAGATCACCGCCCTCCACCAGGCCATCGTAGCTGCCCGCTCCAGGGAGGATAGCATCTATGACGACTCCTTCTACATCTCCCTCTCCTACACCCTGTCCAACGGACAGAGCATCCGCCGCTACTACCACGGCGTTCCGCTGTACCGGGCGGAGCAGGGGATGGAGGGCACCGTCACATGGGCTCTGGATCAGCTGGTCTCTGACCGGAGCTTCGTCCGGGCCGGCTATGGACTTGACCAGTCCGCGGACTGGAGCCTGACGGAGGCGTACGTCTACGATCTCTGGGACATCCAGACCCAGAGCCACGAGTCTGCCTCCCTCTCCGCCGCCCAGGCGGAGCAGCTGTGGCAGGCCGTGCTGACCGATTTCGACGCGGGCACCATCGGCACCCGCTACCTTTTTGAGGACCAGGACCGCCGGGAGAACACCTGTGAGGCTGACCTGGACTTCAGCTTCTACCTGACGGAGCAGGACAGCATGGTGCACCGGGGCGGCTCTGTGACCATCACCCTCACCCCCCAGGCCTCCCACACCCTGGCCGTTCTGGAGGAGCTGGGCGTTCTCACCGACACCCGCATCGCCCGCACCCATGCCCAAGTCGATCGCTGGTACGCCATGACGGATGGAGCTGAGGACACTTCTTCCCTCTACACCGCCTCCCCCTGATGGACCCACACAGTCAAACATGCCCCGCCCGCTCCCATTGGAGCGGGCGGGGCATGTTTCTTTTTTATGGCTGGGCCTCCATGGTCTGTTCCACGATATCCCTCATGATCTCCCCTGTCATGGCGCTCTCCACATAGCCGTAGAGATTGCCCTCCCCGTCGATCATCCAGGTGGTGGGGTAGGCCCGGATGCCGTACTGATAGGTGAGCTGGTACTCCGTGTCCATCACTGTGGGGAAGGTATAGCCGTTCTCTTCCAGGAAGATGGCGATCTCCTCCTGGGTCCCCTCCTGCCCCAGCCCAGGGGCGGCCACTCCCAGTACCACCAGGTCCCCCTGGTTCCCGCCATACTCCTCATACAGCGCCTGGATATCCGGCATTTCCCCCCGGCAGGGGCCGCACCAGGTGGCCCAGAAATTGAGAAAAATGGTCTTGCCCTTGTAATCGGACAGACTGTGCTCCTCCCCGTACTGGTCCACCAGGGTGAAGTCAGGGGCAGGGACCACCGGCGGCTCCGACGCACCGTTGTCTGCATCTGTGGAGGCGGACGGCTCCTCCCCGCTGCCGACGCTCTGACTCTGAGGCACGGCGGAGCCGGTCTGGGACAGATATTCGGTGAAGCCGTTCATAAATCCGGTAAAGGTCATCACCCCCATCAGGATCAGCAGAGCCGCCCCCGCCTTCCCCGTCCAGCGCACCACCTGCTGGTGCCGCTTGAAGAAGGACAGCACCCCGCCGGTGAACAGCCCCACCGCTAGGAAGGGCAGCACAAAGCCCAGGGTGTACACCCCGATGAGCAGCGCCGCTGCCGGGGCCGAAGCCGAGGATGAGGCCATCAGGAGCACGCTCCCCAGCACCGGCCCTACACAGGGGGTCCAGGCGAAACTAAAGGTAAAGCCCAGGACCAGGGCCACCAGCGGCCCCATGGTCCGGCCGCCCAGCCGGAAGGGCAGCCTGTGCTCCCGCTCCAGCGCCATGGAATGTCCAAACACCCCCAGCTGGTACAGCCCGAACAGCACCATGATAATGCCGCTGATCCGGGCAAACCACAGCCGGTTATCGCTGAAAAACTGCCCCAAAGCGGTGAAGCCGAAGCCCAGCAGGAAAAAGGTGGCGCTGATCCCCAGCACAAAAAACAGGGTGTTCCACATCACCCGCCCCCTGGGGTAGCGGATGGTGCCGTCCGCCTCCACCGTCTTGGCCCCGCCTGCCAGATAGCCCACATATAAGGGGACCAGAGGCAGGACGCAGGGGGAGAAGAAGCTGAGGATGCCCTGTATGAAAACCGTCAGCGCCGGAACGCTGATCTCCAGATCAAACCCCATAAAAAACCTCCATTCGCACTGTTCTCTGCGGCGGGGTCATCCGCCGCCGGGGCAGGGTCCGCCGGAGAGCTTCCGGTCCACCTGTTCCACTGTGATCTCCTCCAGCCGGGCCATGCACCGGCCGTCCAGGTCATCAAAAAGGGCATCCATCACCTGAGCCATGCCGGTGGCCACCAGACACTTCACCTCCTGGCTGCCGCTGTGCCAGGAGGTGGAGACGAAGCGCACCTCCAGCGCCCGGGCCACCTGGGCCAGGGACACCTCCCCCGCCCCCTTGGCAAAGCGGTAGCCTCCGCCGGAGCTGCCCTCCTTGGTCTCCACCAGGCCGTCCTTTTTCATACGGGCGAGCACCTTCCGCACCCGGGCGGGGTTAGTGCAGATGTTCCGGGCCAGCTCCTCGCTGGACAGGACGCACCCTCTTCGGTTGAGATAGACCAGAGCGTGGACCGCCACGCAGAAATCGCTGTTCATAATGGTTCTCCTCCCAGGGAGCCGTTTTCTGTAACTTTATCAGATACAGAAGAGGCTGTCAAGAGGGTGTTCGTCCCACCATCAGGGACAGGCCCTGCCAATCCTGCCGCCAGCAGCACACCCGGCCCATCACCAGGAAACTGGCCAGGGACCTGCGGAGCAGGCGGTCGCCAGGGACGGACAGGCGGCCG
>ERZ1673736.4211-NODE-4211-length-12066-cov-5.273999_pt1 | contig 12066 bp, 10 predicted proteins | sample MGYA00580212_ERZ1673736 | MGnify/ENA primary metagenome ERZ1673736 (study PRJEB41218, sample SAMN15661752) | gut metagenome | host: Homo sapiens | place: Canada: London | collected 2015-08-20/2019-03-30 | study: EMG produced TPA metagenomics assembly of... | reverse complement strand
CGCTCCAGGCGACACTACAGTTAGCGGAGGGGTATTGTTTCGCGGTGTATTTATAATTTGCAAATTGCAGCTTTTATTACAAACAAGCCATGTATAACCACAGCCAAAGTTTATTAATGCACTGTTGTAAAGAGCTTTTTTCATATTTTCAAAATTACCAAAGGTGTTTTTTATTTGATTCATCAGTCTTTGTGTTGGCATTCTTCCCCCGGGCGTTACACTATTAAAATATACATAGTGATTATACAAACCGCCTGCTGAATTTTTAAGCTCTTTTCTTAATGCAGGCGGAAAGGTATCGGCATATGCTACCAAAGCCTTAAGGCTCCAGTCCTGATACTGAGGAAATCTTGCCAACAGGCTGTTAAGCCTATCAACATAGTTTTGCATTATAACGGTATGATGAGTTTTTATCATATCCCCATCCAAATGTGGCTCCAGGTCATAATAGCCATAGCTTAGCGGTGGAAGTTCAAACGGATAATGTTCATTCATATTTATCGCCCTTTCTTTTTTATTACCCTAAACTATATGTACAACTTGTATTTTATATTCCATTGAATATGTAATCATTATGGTGTATAATTAAATTCAAATAAAAATATTATCACACAGCTAACAGCTGGCGTTTTAAGGTAAGGAGATAAGTTTTATGGGCTTCAAAAAAATTGACGGCGGTGTGTGTGCCGCAAAGGGATTTTTAGCAAACGGCTTGAACTGCGGACTAAATTCTAACAAGGACAAAAACGACCTTTGTCTGGTATTTAGCGAAGCCTTATGCAATGCGGCAGCAGTGTACACCCAAAATAAAGTAAAGGGTGCACCTATTACCGTTACCAAAAAGCATTTGGAAAAATCCGGAGGCAAGGCACAGGCTGTAATAGCAAACTCAAAAAATGCCAACACCTGTAATGCCGATGGTGTAGAAAAGGCCGAAAGAATGTGCCGGCTTGCGGCGTCTGTACTTAATATTGAACCTGAAAAGGTTATTGTAGCTTCTACCGGCGTTATAGGCAAGGTTTTACCGATAGAGCCTATTGAAAATTCTATCGACAGCCTTGCAAAAGGACTGTCGCATACAGCTAACGAAAAAGCGGCTACAGCTATTATGACCACCGACACAGTAAAAAAAGAAGCAGCTGTTCAATTTGAAATTGACGGTGTTGTATGCACACTGGGCGGTATGGCTAAGGGCAGCGGTATGATACACCCGAATATGGCTACCACACTTAACTTTATAACAACCGACGCAGCTATTTCCTCACAGCTTTTGCAAAAGGCACTAAGCGACATTGTAAAGGTAACTTATAACTGCCTAAGCATTGACGGCGACACTTCCACAAACGATATGGTATCAATAATGGCAAACGGTCTAGCCGGCAACAGTGAAATTGTTGAGGAGAATGAAAATTATTCTATATTCAAGGACGCACTTTATGAGGTGCTTATGACACTAACCAAAATGCTGGCAAAGGACGGCGAAGGTGCTACAAGAATGATAGAATGTACCTGCTGCGGAGCACCTGACCTTGACACTGCAATTATCGTTGCCAAAAGTGTTATTCGCTCCCCTCTGCTAAAGTGTGCCATTTTCGGAAGTGACGCAAACTGGGGAAGAATTCTGTGTGCCATAGGCTATGCAGAGGCCGACTTTGATATTACAAAGGTTGATGTAGATATGCGTTCACGCAAGGGCACTATAGCAGTGTGCCGCAACGGCTCCGGCGTAGAATTTTCTGAGGACGAAGCAAAAACAATTTTGCTGGAAGATGAAATATATATTGATATTAACCTACACAGCGGCAATACTCAAGCAAAGGCATGGGGCTGTGACCTTACATATGACTATGTAAAAATCAACGGCGATTACAGGTCATAATTTTTAATTATTTAACTGTTTTGTCTTTGTAATTTAAATAGCCTTGTGAACTGTTTGAATTGACAGTATCAAAAAAACAAGCACTTCCCTCCTTCTGCCGTCGTGCAGAAAGAAGGAAGTGCTTTGTGTGGTATCTACCACAATTTAAAATCATAGCTTAAAACCCTGTATAATAAATTTCAAAGGTTTTATTGCAGCCAAACGGAGTTAAATTCACTGCTGCTTTAACAGAAATTTCAGTTTTTAATTTACTTTTTGAAAAATTCTGTTTTATCTATTGACAATATAAAAAATATGTGATAATATTTACAAGTCGGTTATTGGTACTGACTTATCAGACACAATTTAACATTTAGGGGTATAGCTCAGTTGGTAGAGCAGCGGTCTCCAAAACCGCGTGCCGAGGGTTCAAGTCCTTCTGCCCCTGCCATTAGAGTAAGTCTTAATTTTCTTTCTTAAAAGTTAATTTAAGGCTTGCTTTTTTTGTCTTTAAAAAAGCATAACCGTATTCAAACAAAAAGAAAGCTAACTCCGTCTGAAAAACGAAATCAGCTTGCTGCTTAAAATTTAATTACTACATCAAATAGACTTTTTAATATTGTCCGCACAATCCAGAGCAGTTCAAAATTCTCACTATCGCTTATAAGCTTTCTGTATTATTTGCCGGCGAGCTTTTTTAAATACTCCTGTGCTTTTTCCTGTCCGCTTTTATTAAGCACACGGTACGCAATAAGAATATCCTTCTCTTCCTTAGAAAGGTCATATATTTTTTCGTCTGATTCATAGCTTCCGGTGGTATCCCTTGACTTTTTATTGTCAACACTGTCGGCTACCAAAGAATTTAAGTCAAGCTCTTGATTTATTGACTCTAAAAAAATTGAACATGGTACATTGAAAATCTTAGACAGCTTCAGTAAGGTGCTCGCACTTGGCGTAGTTTTACCTGTTTCGTAGTAGGTGTAGGTTGACCTGTCAACATTCAATGCATTGGCAATCTGCTGCTGCGACAGTTCACAGCTTTCACGGTAGTACTTCAGCTTCAGTCCCAGTTCCTTCATATTTTTCACTCCAATATTATAATCTTTACTTTGATTATAATTGTATAACTCTATTTCTGTGAAAAAAGTGAGAAACTGTCACCGAACACTAACTGCGATATATAAATATAACTCAACCTATAAAAAACTGCAAAAAAATATTACCGCCGTTATACTACAGCGGTAATATTTTGGAGCTGGTGGCGTGACTCGAACACGTGACCCTCTCATTACGAATGAGATGCACTACCAACTGTGCTACACCAGCACAAAAGCCGTAAGGTGTGCAAAAGCATATGGCAACAGCCTAACCCTAAGCACAAGCACTGTCAGCATTCAGTATATAACTAAATCGAAAAAAAATCAATAGCAACGGAACAATTTTCAGAACAATTTTTCTGATAGTTAATGCCCAAAGCAGGCTTCACAGCGGAAACTGCTTTGGGTATTAATGCAGCCCTCTCGATTTTATATTTTACTGCCGCTCACCAATTTCCGGCTTTTTGTGTTACCGTATTCATAAGGAGTACTTACTCCCCTGCAATGCTTTTGCGGTTAAATTCATTATGCCGTATTTGAAGTTACTTTTCTGTTCTATTTAGTAATATCATTTTATCACATACAGATTAGATAGTCTGTTTTAAAAGCAATTCTTGAAAAAAGCAAACTTTATGCTATAATCTAAATTAAAAAAGTATTCATAACATTTTATATTAGACAAAACAGTGAGCGGAAGTATGAGGTATGAAGTATGGTTGAAGGAAGGAAGAAGGCGTTAATAAGCGGCGGCATTATTTTGCTTGCCGTATTTGCTGCGTATATTTTTCGTCTTATCGGAAGAGGCTGTTTTTATCCTACGCTGTTTTCATATCTTCGCAGCTTCATTTATATAGGTATGTTCGCCGCTTGGGGGCTTTCTGTGCGTCAGCGTATTGTTCAAAAGCAGGTACGGCGGTATCTTACAGGCGTTTCGCTGCTGCTGATTTTGTGGTTTACCCTTCGCTCGGCAAAGTATTTTATTTTTTGGCAACCGAATGTAATAAGATACCTATGGTATCTTTACTATTTGCCAATGCTGTTTGTTCCTACTCTCGCACTGCTTATTGCAATGTCTTTAGGCAAGCCCGATGAATACAAGCTGCCAAAATCTGTTTGGCTGTTGTTTGCCGTTTCGGGAGCTTTGCTTATTCTTGTGCTGACAAACGATTTACATCAATTAGTTTTTTCCTTTTCAAAAAACGCAGATATTTGGTCGGATGAAAGCTACGGCTACGGTGTGTGCTATTTTGCCGTAATAGGATGGCAGGTGCTTTGTGCCGCAGCGGCATTTGTTGTTATGCTCTTTAAATGTCGGTTAAAAAATCGCAAGCTCCGTTTTTTGCCTGTAATTCCTTTGATTGTGTCTTTGAATTATCTTGTGCTGAACTATATAGGTATACCGTGGCAAAAAGAGTTGTTCGGTGATGTCACCGCATTTCAGAGTCTTATGTATATGCTTTGCTTTGAGGCTTGTATTGCCTGCGGATATATACACTCCAACAGCCGCTATGCCGATTTGTTTGCCTCATCGGTGGGAACATCGGCACAAATTACCGATATGAGCTTCAATGTCCGATATGCGGCAATGGATACGAAACCGATTTCACGGGAAAAAATGATGCACGCCATACAAAGCCCTGTTACACTTGCAGATGGACTGAATCTGCATACAATGCCCATCGGCGGCGGCTATGCAGTGTGGACGGAGGATGTATCCGCTCTGCTTGAAGCAAGAGAAAATTTTGAAGGTCTTGCTGAAGAACTTGCCGAGCGAAATGAAATATTACGCTATGAGTATAAGCGTGAGGCAAGGCGGCGTAGGGTTGAGGAGCAGAACCGTTTGTATGATTTGCTTCGCTGTACAACTCAAGCTCAAATTAATAGGATTTCGACGCTTACAAAAGAATATCAAAAAATAAATAAAACAGAGCCGACAAGAGCAAAAACCTTACTTGCCGAAATCGCCGTTCTTTGCAGCTATATCAAGCGTCGCAAACATTTAACATTGTTATCCGACCGTGACTGCAGTGTAGCAATAGCCGAGCTGGTCGGAGCCTTCACCGAGTCGCTTCAAGCATTGAAGCTGTTGAATGTACGCACCACATTCTTTGCCGACAGCAGGCTTTCTGTGCTACCGGGCAAATCGGCTGCGGAAATATTTGATTTTTACGAACAAGTTATTGAATCAGACCTTGAAAACATATCGAGCATACAGGTAAGCCTTGCCTATGTTGAAGGACTGCGTTTATCGGTGAATATATGCTGCAAGGCCGACCTGTCCTTCCTTGCATTCAAGGGTAATATACGGTATGAAACGGACGATGACGAGGGATATCAGCATCTAGTATTTCTTCTTAAAGGAGATGCCGCCGTATGAGTGCCTTTTCTTCGCTGCCGGTCTTTTTGCAGACCTTAATACCGCTTTTGCTTTTTTTGGAAGCCGTGCTTGAATTGGGACTTTTTATATATCAAATTTCCCGCAGCCGCAAACTGCTTGGCAATTTACCGAGCTTCGTGATTTTTGCGTTTTTGCTTGTTCTTTTGTTCTCGGTAACGCAGGGGGATTCGTTCAAGGGTAAGGATGCATTCTTATTAGACGCTCCGTGGCAGCTTTTCATTGCGGTAATTTTGCTTGTGATTGTTCATTTCACCTTTGCCCTGCCAAGAGAATACCGCCGCCGAAAAAATATGCTCTCTCCGTTTTCGATTAAAGACGCCACCGACAGGCTGCCCATGGGTTTATGCTATGCCGACCCGAACGGGCGTATTGTTCTTTGCAATGACCGTATGCGTCGCCTGTCGTTTGCACTGAGCGGACATGAGCTTCAAATTGCCGAGGACCTTGAAAAGGCGTTGAAGCAGCCCGATAAAAGCATTACTGTTAACGACGATTGTTACATACTGCCCGATAAGACAGTCTGGCAATTTCGCAAGCAGCACATCACCGTTGACAATGATAACAACTGGCTTCAAATAACAGCACATAATGTTACCGAGCTTTATAACGGCAACATTCGTCAAGCCATTATAAATGACGAGCTGAAAGAGGTAAACCGTAGGCTTCAAAAAATGTATGAGCGGATGTCCAACGATATAAAAGAAAAAGAGAGTCTTGACCTAAAAATACATATTCACGATACAATCGGAAGAAGCTTGCTGACAATTCGTGACATAATTGAAAGTGATGAAAACACAGACAAAAAGCTTAAGGCCTTGCAGGAGGCCACCGCAGTATTGACAAGCGATCGAGTAACAGCCAGCGGAACAATAGACGAGGTTATTCAAACAGCAAAAACCCTTGGCGTAACGGTAAAGGTAAACGGATGTCTTCCCGCCGATTCGCTTGCCGAAGAGCTTACCGCTGCCGCAGCGAAAGAATGTGTAACAAACTGTATCAAGCATGCCAAAGGCAATGAAGTATATATCTGCATAATTAAGCGAAAGGATTTGTTTGATATTACTATAACAAACAACGGCATTGCCCCATCAGAACCCATTAAGGAGGGCAGCGGGCTGTCGTCGCTTCGCCACAGCATAGAATCCGCCGGCGGTGAAATGCACACGGCATACAAGCCACGCTTTGCCTTACTGCTTACCCTTCCGGAAAAGGAGAGCGACATATGATAAATACAATACTGGTAGAAGATGATTTATATATTCAAAAGCATTTTTCCGAACGACTGAAATCGAACAAGGATTTTCGCCTTGTCGGTGTATATCGTGACGCCTTTGAGGCAGAGAAAAGCTGCAGCGGCTCGATACAGCTTATTCTTATGGATGTACGAACTCAGCACAGACACTCCGGTCTCGCCGCCGCAGAGCGAATTAAAAAGGTATTTCCCCATATAAAAATAGTGGCTGTCACATCATTGGTCGATCCCGAAGTCCTTTCCAAAGCGAAAAATGGTGCCGCAGACAGCCTGTGGTATAAAGACCACGGAACAGAGGAGCTTTTGGATGTTATAAAAAGAACCCTTGACGGAGAGAAGGTTTTCCCCTCCTCCTCCCCATCGGTTGAAATGGAAAAAGCCATGTCCAAGGATTTTTCGCCCCGCCAGCTTGACATATTGCGGTTGTATATTTGCGGACTGACATATCAGGAAATTGCCGATAAAATAGGAATATCCAAAAACGGTGTGCGGTGGAATTTGGACGACATGGTGAAAAAGGGTAGCTTTGAAAGCCGTGAAGCACTGGTTGCCACCGCAATCGAAAACAAGCTAATGGTCACAACATTAAAAGATGAATAATATAAAAAATATATCCTCGGTTTTAAAAGCCGAGGATTTTTTGTGCTGTTTAACAATTTTTATTTAAAAATTAATTATTTTTTGTGCGTTTACTGGCACAAGTGCTAGTGACAAACTTTAAAAAACAGGTACAATTATAGATGGGAAGGAATAGGCTGCATAATTCCGGTGTGCCTTTCACAGAGGTTAAGGCTAACTATCCCCCAATGCTCCCTGCAGCGATAAGGCATATGCTGATAACCTTGGGCTTGAAGAATTATATGACGATGATATTTCCAAAATTAAAGGCATCAAATAAGCTTTATTAAAGAGCATAAAAACAAAAAAATAATTAAACGCATTTATAAAGGAGGAATATTTTATGGGATTATTTGATAAAAAGTACTGCGACATTTGCGGTGAAAAGGTTAATATGCTTACGCAAAAAAAGCTTTCAGACGGGCAGCTTTGCTCCAACTGTAAGCATAAGCTAGGTTCTTTCACAAGCGGCTGGAAGCAGAGAACTGTTCAGGATGTTAAAAATCACCTTGAGCAAAGAGAACAAAACAAGCAGAAATATCAGCAGTTCAATTGTACGGCATCAGCAGGCGGAAGAAGCAATTCACTTCAAGTCGATTTCAATCACCGCTGGTTTATCTTTGCTGTTAATAACAGAGATTTTAACAGCGGCAATCCTCAGGTTTTTGAATTTTCACAGCTTCAGGATTTTTGGATTGAGCCTGAATACAGAACGCTTGACGATTCAGACAACGACGGTATTCCGGACAACAGGGATGATTTTGACAGCAGACAGCTCAACAATTATAACAGCTACGGCGGAAATATGAACGGAATGAACAACATGATGAACACATCAATGCTTAATATTCCGATTGCCGCTCAGCCTTTTGTTCGCAACTCAAGCTCATACTCTTCGCCGAACAAAATCCGTGAGGTACGCAACCTGAAAGTTTACTTCCGTGTTACAGAGCAATTTATAACGAGTCCGATTTATTTTGATGTAACATCGGGAATTTCCTCCGGAAATCAAATGGAGCTTATGAACGCCTACGAGGCTGCCGTTCAAATTATGCAGCTTTGTCAGCAAATCAAGCAAGGCGGTGCTTCCGCAAACCAAGGCTTCAATCAAATGAATCAGGGCTATGGTCAGCCGCAGCAAAATATGGGCGGATTTGCAGGCAGCTCGGTTCAAAATGCCGCTTATGCCACAGCGTCCGCTCAGGTTCAAAACAACGCCTATAACACAGCTGCAGCCGTTCAGCCGCAAACGACCGACGCTTCATGGGTTTGTTCATCATGCGGCACACGCAACAACGGTAAATTCTGCCAAGGCTGTGGTTGTGCAAAGCCTGCCGCAATGAGCTCACGCTGCACAAGTTGCGGATGGACTCCGGCAAACGGTCAGCCTATGCCGAAATTTTGCCCCGAGTGCGGAGCACGCTTGTAATTTGAAGCGTGCAGGCTATATTAAAAAAGCGAGTTTAATTTTGCTTATGTTATTATTACCTATAGGGCTTTTCGGGTGCGGAGCAAAGAAAAAATTCACCGAGGCAGATGTGTGCATAATCAGCTTTTCCTGTTCGGCTATGAGCTATACGGATTCTTATGCTTATTCTCTTGAAAAAGCAAATAACGAATGGCTTTTTGATGCTAACTATTCCTACGACACCGAAAATCCAAGGGTAGAATTTGAGAATAAAAAAGTTAGCTCGCAGGATACCGAAGCTATACTCGATATTGTGAAAAAGCAAGACCTTATTTCACAGGCTCAAAAGTATAAGCCGCCGAAAATCAACGCCTTTTTACTAGACGGCGGCGGATACTATCTGTATTTTAGGATGAATGACGGCACAGAAATCAATGCAGAAATATATAATGACAATTTGGCAGCCGCCTTACGCACTTTGGCAGAAAAGTGCCGAACATCATAATCTAACGTGCGAATTAAAGCACGGAATCATATGTTAAAAAATTAAAGAGAGGAAGGACGATTAATATGAAAAAAATCTTGGCATTACTCATGATTTTTGCTGCTTCGCTTAGTCTTTTTGCTTGCGGAAAGGTTGACGGCGACGGCATGGTAAACACAACGGAAAATACTAACGCAGTTGATGCGACCGAAGCCACTACAGCCGAAGCCACTACAGCCGAAGCAACTGCAGCTGAAGCGACTGCAGCGGCAGAAATAAAGGAGGGTGACAAAGGCAATGGGCCTGCTTATATTAACGCAGAATTTATCACTCTCACGCTTCCGTCCGGCTACAAATATGATGTCGATTCCTATAGCAAGGATTCAAAAGATCCGCTCAAGGGCAATGTGACTCTGTATATTTACAAGGACGGCTCATACTCATCTATTGCTACTCTTACCGCTACCGCCAGAAATATGGTTAGCAGTCAGGAAGAGGCTGTTGAAAACACGATAAAGCTTTGCAACCTTCAGACCTATAAAAACGGAAAATCTGAAATCGGCAAAGATGTGCAATACGGTGAAAACACCTATTCAACTATACATGTTACAACTGAAAACTACGAAAAAGACTTCTTTGTTACATATGCAAACAGAGGTGCATCGGATAAGACAGGGCTTCTTGTTAAGCTTGAAATCAAAAATGATAAAATTAAAGCTGACGACCCGTTTATTAAAGAGCTTCTTGACAGCCTTAAGATAGTTATGGCTTAAAAATTTTGGGACTGTACCTGAGCTTTTTCGGGTACAGTCCTGCTTTCAAGGGGAGATTCTTTTATGAGTAAAAATAAAGAAAAAAAGAGCCTTAAAATGACCATATTTATTATTGTCGCCGGCATCAGTTTGGTAGTTGCGGGTATCTTTGGAATTGTTATAAGCAGAATTGACAGCAATGAATATAAGAACTCCGATGATATACGGAAAATTTCCGCTGTTATTGCTGACTTTTCAACCCACGATAATAAGGATGACGATGGTGATGTAAAATATACAACATATAAATTCAATGTTTCATATGAAATTGGAGGAAAAACCTACAAGGGAAATTATGAAAAGCGTGTTTGGTCAAGCAGCTCTGCAGAAATGTATACCTATGATAAATTAAGAAAAGGCGATAAAATACTTGTTGAGGTTTATAAAACCTCAAAAGGAGAATACAAGCTTGCCCCTGAGGGAAATCCTGTTGATTTTCTCCTATATTGTGCGGCAATTCCCGTCGGTTTGTTCTTTATTATTATAATGGTAATCGAACTTGTGACAGGTAAACGCAAAAATAAAAATGAAAAAGAAATGATAAACAAGCAATAAATCAGAGGTAATTTTATGGATTTATCAAATTCACTGTTGCTTGCCGCTGTTTTTGCTGTAGTATGCACATACTATATCGGCAAAAAAATCCTTACAATAGATTTTTACGAATACCGTCCGCAGAATTTCAAAAAAGCCAAGCTGAAAAGATTGCTTGCAAAAAAGGACACTCCCCTTCAGAATTCAAAAATCCGAAGGGATATAAGAAACGCCTTTGAAAGAATTTTGATACCGCTCGGTAAAGCAAATCAAGACCTTCTTCCGGCAAGAATGGATATGGCATTCCGAAAAAAAATTGTCAGTCAAATCAACAGGCTCAATCAGAATAAGCTTTGCCGCAAAATTTACATTACAGATGTTGTTCCCCTACCTAAAAATGACTTTGAAACATGGAACGATGACGGCAGAGAATGGCGGGAATCGGTTTTAATGTGCAGCACACTGGAGCGTTTTGAGTCAACCAAAGACAACAGGGTTCAGCATGAGATATACCGTAAAAATTCATATCTCAGAATATTACAGTCAAGGCACATTCGCCGCACCGATAAAAAAGAGAATAAGAAAAGCTATTATTACGATATGTTAAAAATAACCTGCCCGTCCTGCGGTGCAAAAGTAAAGCTTAACAGCCAGCAGGTTACCTGCGAATACTGCGGCACCGTTATTAAAAACGAGTTTTACGATTGGCAGACCGAATCGTTTGAGATTTACAAATCTATCAGTACAAACCTGAAAAGATTTTTGCAGCTTTTTCTGTCAGGCTTCGTACTTTTCTTATGCGTCTTTCTTTGCTTATATTTAATAGAGGACATTGAGATTTCTCTTGCCGCCGGCGTTGGTGCAGCAATTCTTGCCTTGGGAGCGATTGTCGCACCTATTATCTGCGGAAAAGCCAGACAAGACAGCCTTGCGAAAAAAATAGCCGATTATTCAGAAAATTACCTCAGGGCATGCTTAAACGAATACTTTTTGGAAAATGAAAGCGACAAAGATATGCTTGATTTCAGTGTTGACGCAATCAAGCTTTTAAGGGTTGCAAATACAGACGAAATAACAAAAGTAACGGCTGACATTTACGGAACCAAAACATTTCTTCCCAAAAATCAAAAGCCGTTTACAAAAAAAATAAAAAAAAGATTAACCCTGCAAAGAGCAAAAAATCCGGAAAAAAGAAAAACTGACGGCGACTTCTTTACCGAAAAGGATTGTCCGAGCTGCGGAGCAAACTTTTTGCCCGATGAAAACGGATGCTGCTCTTATTGCGGTTATACCCTTCATTCAGATAGCAAAAAGTGGAAAATAAAAAGCTAAACACCGTAAAAAACCGCAATTCCGATTATTGCAATAACGGTATATCAAACCGCCAAAGTCCTCAAACTAGTAGGCATAAGACTATAAAAGCATCTGAATCAAGCCATATTAAAATACTTACTTAAAGCATTTCATAATGAATACATGAATACGCTGACAATTCAACGATTGCTCGGCTGTTTAACGATTACAGCAGAGCAGAAAGCCACAATTTGCATATAATCGAGTAGGAGACTACCCATTAGTTGAGTAGCCGACCTCTCACACCACCGT
>ERZ1673736.4206-NODE-4206-length-12073-cov-5.430354_pt1 | contig 12073 bp, 12 predicted proteins | sample MGYA00580212_ERZ1673736 | MGnify/ENA primary metagenome ERZ1673736 (study PRJEB41218, sample SAMN15661752) | gut metagenome | host: Homo sapiens | place: Canada: London | collected 2015-08-20/2019-03-30 | study: EMG produced TPA metagenomics assembly of... | reverse complement strand
TAATTTTGTTCATTATCGGGTCATTTCTTCGATCTGAAGTTCCGAAAATGAGATGCCTTACGGCCTAGATTCCTGCGGGCAGGAAGAAACCTGCCCGCCGATATGTAGACATAATATCATATCATAATAATTATGTAAATACATTTTTCATTATTAGTACAACAAAACGTATCCGTTCACCAAAACAAGAAAAGGAAGCTAAAAGCTTCCTTTTCTATCCCAGCGCCACATCCAGCACCATCATCAACACAAATCCTGCTGCAAACCCTATCGTACCGATATTACTATGCTCTCCTTCACTGGCTTCCGGTATCAATTCCTCCACAACCACGTACAGCATGGCGCCTGCTGCAAATGCCAGAAGGTAAGGAAGAATCGGAGTCATCACTTCACTTAACAGAATCGTGATTCCTGCCGCCACCGGTTCTACAAATCCCGATGCCGCCCCATAAAGAAAGGCTTTTTCTTTACTCATGTTATCTTCACTTCGCAGCGGCATGGAAATAATAGCGCCTTCCGGGAAATTCTGAATCGCAATACCGATTGACAGGGCGAACGCTCCCGCTAAGGTAATTTCCGCACTGTCCGCCATCATCCCTGCAAATACTACGCCCACTGCCATACCTTCCGGAATGTTATGGAGCGTCACTGCCAGCACCAGCATAACCGAACGGCTCCATCCCCTCTTCGGCCCTTCCGGTTCCTTGTGATCCATATGCAGATGCGGAACAGCAACATCCAAAAGTAATAAAAATGCAATACCTACCATAAGTCCGACTGCTGCCGGTACAAAGGCAAATCTGCCCATGGATTCAGACATTTCCATGGCCGGAATCAAAAGAGACCACACAGATGCCGCCACCATGACTCCGGAGGCAAACCCCAGCAAAACCTTCTGTATCAGCGGACGGATTTCATTTTTAAGCAAAAATACACACGCCGCTCCCAGAACGGTTCCCACAAAGGGTATCATCACACCCCAAAATATACTCATATACGAGCCTCCTAGTTAAAATATACTAATTCATCCGAAAGCGCCGGTATACCCTTGCCGTGCTCTACCTGTATCACCGGACCCTTGCCGCGGTAAGCACGCTTAAATTCAAACCCTACCTTGCCGCGAATCTGAATCCACTGTCCGGCTTTCAACTTCTGTGCATACCTGCTCTTACATACATAGCCCAAAAATGTAACATCATCTGCACAGCAGGTCATTGCCTTTCTTCCTACAATAAATTCATCCTCCGGAAATCCCCTTGGCTTTAGAATTTTTCCTTGAAATTCTACAGTTTTCCCTTTGTAACGATCCGGATGGTCAATCATATCCACATACCAGATCCCATAATCTATATCTTCGATTCTCACCACCGGAGCCTCCAGATCATAAGGCATCTGTTCATCAAAAATATTGTCAATTTCACCGTCTTCATTCTCAAAAATAATTTCGGCGCTCTGATTTACCACCTTCACATTCCTTCGGTAAGCGGCCAGAGGCATATCCTTCCTGCAGCGGTTAAAAACTACCAGTTCCGCATTGCGGACCATCTCCACAAACAACGGCTTCATATTCGCAATATACATATCAAATGTGCTTGCGTCTACTGCCGTAATCTCCTGAACCAGCCCCCAGCCTTCAGGCGCTTCCAGCTCTTCCATTTTACTGACCGGATACATGCCGTTGCACTCGATAATCACCCTTTCCGGATGATAAAGGAGATCAATTCCCTGCAGCCACTCCAGTGTCAGTTCTTCCGGATCCTCCACCGTCAGCAGTACCGTATTTTTCGCCTTTAAAAGTTCTTCATCATATTCTTCTATTCCCTCTTCGCAGAGAATCAACACCGTAGTTCCCTCTATTTCAAAGTATTCCTGACTGAGTGTCTGTGTTAAAAACTGCGTCTTACCGCTCTCCAGAAACCCTGTAATCAGATACACTACTACCCGTGCATTTTCCACCATCTGCATAGCTTCTCCACCTCCGGTATATTTTCTATCCTACTTAAAAACAATTTACAGACCAAACAGCTCTTCCAGTGCGCTCTCTTTAAGCTTAGAGCCGATTACACAGATTCTTCCCGTATATTCTGCCTCTCCTGTCCTTACCTCTTTCTCACCCGGAACCATGTCAAAATAAATCCACTGCCCGTCATCTCCGGCAACCATTCCCTTCGCACGGAGTACTGTCCCGTAAAATTCTTCTGACTCCAAAGCGTCCAGCTTCACCTTTAGTTCTTCCCGGTTGTATTTCTTCACTGTCTCCCTGCCCCAGCTTGTGAACACCTCGTCTGCGTGATGATGTCCGTGTTCATGGTGATGTCCATGCTCATGATGATGTTCATGGCAGCCACATCCACAGTCCTCGCCATGCTCATGATGGTGTTCATGCTCATGATGATGCTCATGCTCGTGATGATGCTCATGCTCGTGATGATGCTCATGCTCGTGATGATGCTCATGTTCATGTCCATGATGGTGATCATGCAGCATCTCTTCCTCCAGCGATTCTACATGTTCCATCGTCTCCAGCAGCTTCTTTCCATCCAGCTGCGCAACCGGCGTCGTGATAATTGCCGCCTTCTCGTTCATACTGCGGAGCAGCTTCACCGCCTCTTCTACCTTATTCTCCTTCGCCACATCGGTACGGCTTAAAATAATTGCTCCGGCGGATTCCACCTGGTTACTGTAAAATTCTCCAAAATTATGCAGGTACATCTTGCACTTATTTACATCCACCACTGTTGTGTAACTGTTCAATACAATATCCACGGAATCTTTTACATCTTCCACTGCTTTGATAACATCAGATAACTTGCCCACGCCGGAAGGTTCGATTAAAATCCGATCCGGTGCGTAAGTTTCAATCACTTCTTTCAGAGAAGTTCCGAAATCCCCCACCAAAGAGCAGCAGATACAACCGGAATTCATCTCCCGTATCTCAATGCCGGATTCCTTCAGGAATCCTCCGTCAATCCCAATTTCCCCAAATTCATTCTCGATCAGCACTACCTTTTCCCCGGTAAATGCCTCCGCCAAAAGCTTCTTAATTAATGTTGTTTTTCCTGCTCCAAGAAATCCTGAAATAATATCTATTTTTGTCATTGTCAATCCACTCCTGTTCTTCTTTCACTTCTATGGTCTGTTTTGTTACAATTCACAGCACCCCACCAACATGCGCACTCGTCGCATCTTCGATGCTCCAGTCCCGCTCCTGAAGGAGCTAAGACTGCTTATGTGGGTGGGGTGACTGCTCCACAGTCCTGATTTGGAATCCAATATACCTTCTTACGTGCAAGCACGACGAATCCATATTGGATTTCAAATCGACTGTGAATAGTAACTCTGTTTTAACACAAATACAAGAAAAATTCAAGGTGGCACACTTAGTATTCTATCCGTTCCAGCAATTCCAGGTTCTTATCCGAATGCTCTACCTCCCTGGAATACCGATAAACAATCTCCACCACGTCTTCAAAGTCAAGCTGCCTTTCATTCTTACACCATCTTGCCACCAGCATTTCATAAATCAGGAACACACTCACCACCGACATCCTGGCTTTTGCATAAATTTTACCGTCGTATACCGCCCCACAGAAATACGTAGCAATAAAATATACCAAAAGCTGCTCACACTGAACCTGCCACCGGGGCATATGTATTTCCAGCCACTCTGCAAATTCCTCCTGCGTTTTCTTATAACTTTCTCTGCCGCTCCCGTAAAGAATATCCTCTGTCTCCCTCAAATGTGGTTCCCAGTCCTCCCGAAGAAATTCCATTGTATATAACTTTCGGAATACTTTCCTGGGATTCCTGCAAAATTTCCTATCCACCGTCTCAGATATTTCCGCGCAAACACATTTTTCCCTATATTTTTCAAATACTTCATCGCAGGAAAATAATTTGTCTTTTTCGACATACCTTTCCATGTCTTCCGCCAAAGAAAGCACAAGTTCTATCCGTTCCTTCAACTCTATCTTCCGGTTCTGCAGGATACCGAGTATCTCTTTTTGCCCGTCTGCCAACTTAGAATACAGGAAAGGATTGTAATCCTCATACTCTTCCTCTCCTTCTTTTTCATAAGTAAGAAAGCATACCGGTTCTTCTTTTCCCAATAAAATCCTTGCTACCTCCGGGCAGGATACCGACAGTGTAATCTCCCGGACTCCCTCAAATTCTTCCACATGCCGAGGGTACAGTCTGCATGTTCTGCACAAGCCTTTCGCTCCCAGCTCCGTATACATACTGCATAAATTATCCGGTTCTAAAAAAGCGCACCTTTTTTCTTTATCCTGCCGAAAGGTTTTTCCCCGCCAATGAATAGACCTCCGGAGTCTTCTGCCAAATTTCCCTCTTACTTTCCTATATTTATGCAGAGATTTATTATCAATTACAATCTGCCATCCGGCGCAGCAGGTATCCTCGCACCGGTCTGCAGTACACTGAAATTGCCTGTAATAGTCAGGAATTGTATATAACATAGCATTCACCTCTCCCAAAAAATGTCGTTTCTTTTTATTTGACATTTCTGATATATATTGTTAATATTAGCGTCAGCGGACAAGGGCAGTACGAACCTCTTGTCCATCGACTCCGGCATTATACTTATTATATAGAAAGAAGGTCTTCTATGGAATTCATTACTGATATTCTGCTTGATACCACACTGGACAGTCTCCGCATGCTTCCCTTTTTATTTGTGGCATTTCTGCTTCTGGAAGCCCTGGAGCACTATTCCACTGCATTTATCAATAACACTTTAGCAAAAATAAATAAGGCAGGTCCTCTGGTTGGCGCCCTTTTTGGCTGCATCCCTCAATGCGGTTTTTCGGTCATGGCATCTAACCTATATGCCGGGGGCGTCATCTCTCTGGGTACGCTGCTATCCGTATTCCTTGCCACTTCCGATGAAGCAATCCTGGTCCTCATCGGGCATCCGGGAAATGGCAGCTCTATTCTGGCGCTGATTGTCACAAAAATCATCATTGCCATTATCGCCGGATATATTGCCGACTTCTTCTTGAAGGGCAGAATTTCTACGAAAAAAGATATCGGAAATCTTTGCACTCACTGCGGCTGCCATGACCATCACGGGCTTCTGCGGCCGGCGCTCAATCACACCCTAAAGCTTTTCGCATATATTTTTGTGTTTTCCGGTATCTTAAATTTCCTGATTGCACTGCTTGGATTAAACACGCTTTCCGCCTTTTTACTGGAAGGAAGCCTCATACAGCCTTTCCTTGCCGCATTGATTGGTTTCATCCCGAACTGTGGCGCATCTGTACTTCTGACAGAACTTTATTTGAATGGTGCACTCTCCTTTGCCTCCGTTGTTGCCGGTCTCTGTACCAATGCCGGAATCGGGCTGGTGGTTCTTTTCCGGGTAAATAAAGACCAACGGGAGAACCTGAAAATCACCGGACTCCTTTATCTCATTGCAGCAATCGCAGGACTGATCCTGCAACTGGGGTAGTGCGCATTATTTCAGCGCTGTATTCAAGGCTTCTTCCACCGCATCCAATTGTTTCAGCACCTCTTCATGCTGCTCATCCAACAGAAGACCTTTGTTATATTTATAATACTTATCGCAGTCATTGTCCTTAAGGAATTGGACACTATAATAATTTGTGTTCAATTCCGTTACAAAAGAAACCATTTCATGACTATCTCCAAACGCATCTTCCATAAAGTCAAAGGCATAATCCAAAGAATTTCCGGTTCTTTCTATCACGCACTCCCGCTTCTGCGTCTCTTCAGCAAACTTTTCCCTTACCCTTTCCAACGCTTCTTCTCCTTCCAGATGTTCCTTCTGCAAAGTAAGCAGGTATCTCTCCAGCGTGTCTATCACCCTTCTGAAAATCCGGTCTGCCGTCTTCGTAAGCTGCTCTGCCCTGCGCAGCTTCTCATAATCTTTCTGTGCCTGTGCCACGGTATCCTTAAGATTTTCACAGGATTTATACTGCTTCAGATACTCAAAAAGCCTGGTTACATACTTGTCTGTCTCATAGCATTCTTTGAACATCTCTGATAATTTCCCAATCAGCATTCCTACTACACTGAGTCTCTCATCAAAAGAAGCATACTTAAGTTTTTCCAGTGTATCCTCTCCGTATTGTCCCTCTAGAATCCGCTCCAGGCCATAATCCTTTTTATATTTTTCATAAAGCTCCAGATAATTGGCAAAATCTTTGGCAATCTTCCAGTGCTGGATATATTGGTGCACCACTTCCCGGTCCGCCTTCTTTCCCAACACATCATAGGTCTTAAGGAGCTGGGAGAGGTCCTCCCATCCTCGCGCCGTTGCGAACATCTTCCCGTCTACCGTCGTCTCAATTCGATAAAAATAGTCTCTGCGAAGCTCCAGATAAGCAAGAATTGCCGGATGGATTTCCGCCTGGTATGCGTACTCCCTCCAGACCTCATAATTTTCTTCCACTTCAATTTTTTTAATTCTGTCCAAAGTCACAATATCAAAATCACAGACAGACTTATTATATTCCGGCGGATTCCCTGCCGCCACGATGATCCATCCTTCCGGAATCTTCTGATTGCCGAAGGTCTTACACTGCAAAAACTGAAGCATGGCGGGAGCCAATGTCTCTGACACACAGTTAATCTCGTCGATAAATAAAATCCCTTCCCGGATTCCTGTCTGCTCTATCTTCTCATAAACTGATGCAATAATCTCGCTCATGGTATACTCGGTCACGGAAAATACCTGCCCTCCATATTCCTTCTCCCGGATAAACGGAAGGCCGATCGCGCTCTGCCTGGTATGATGAGTAATGGTATACGCTACCAGTCCAATACCGCACTCTCTGGCAACCTGCTCCATAATCTGTGTCTTTCCGATTCCCGGCGGTCCCATCAGAAGAATCGGGCGCTGCCGGATAACCGGAATCATATATTCTCCACAAGCATCCTTTTTCAAATATGCCTCCACCGAATCCTTAATCTCATTTTTCGCTCTCTTTATATCCATCATATCTCTCCTCTTCCAGAATTAGCTTCATCGCCCACGGCGGCACATTCATATCCTCGTAATCTTCTTTCATAAAGACAAACGCCGTCTCAAACCCAGGTTTCTTTGCCGGATAAATTCCCTGTCCGTCCGTAAAATAAATAAGTCCTCTTAGCCGGCTGAATTCATGCTTCTCTTTCAGCTCTTCCACATAGGCAAACGCAGGGCGGAAATCTGTCCCGCCCTCACCGCGAAGCTCCAAATTGTCCATATATTCCTTCAGTTCCTCCTGCGACGTGATTTTTTGATCTGTCTTCACTTCATCATCGCATTGAATAATATGAATATTTACCCGCCTGAAGAAACTATTATTCTCACTAAGAACCGAATAAGTTTCTTCCAAAAATTTCTTAACCAAATCTCCCGAGCAGGACATGGACGTGTCAATCACAATCACAAACTCTTCCACCTTCTGTACTTCCTTCCATTCCTGAGGCTCGATCAATGGCATATTTCCATAAAGCCGAAGTCCATAGCTGTAAAACACATAATCAAAAGAATCTTCATCTACCGTCATTTCTTCTTTTAACACAGAAAACTTACGCAAAAACTGCCGATAGTCAAACCGCTCTCTATTCTCCACCCGCACCTGTTCCAGCAGATTCCCCGATGCCTGAGACGCCTCTTTTGAAAAAGTCTCCATCTCTGTCTCCATCTGCTCACTCTGATTCTTCCAGCGGTTTTCAATCTCATTCTGCCTTTTCCTGTCGTCATCCTCCGGCCAGTAGCAATGATCGTCCACATAGAATTCCTCTGCAAGCTGCCGGAGTTCCTGCTCCGAAAGCTCCCATCTTTCCAGTACACCATATACCCGATCCGGAGTCAATACCTTCATCCTCTCCCTTAGCTTCCGGTAAGTTTCCCGCCGCAGCCAGGACTTAGAACGTCTCACGCTTCTGTGCTGCATACTGTCGATCATGGATTCTGCCACAATGTCACAGGAAAGGTTCCAACGCTCTTTTTCCCTTCCTTCACGTCGGATCAGATGGCGGAAGATACAATGCAATACGATGTGAAGGTATGCCCGGTTGACTAAAATCCGTTCCTCTCTGTACATACCTCCCAGATACTGTGGATGATAATACAGACAGAAGCCGTCCGTCCCCAGGGGACGAACCGCCTCATCCATCACAAAAGCCAGGCTCGACAGAGCCACATCCAGAAACCGCATGTTTAAATACAGCTCATTTCTGGCAATTTTAAGAATCTGCTCACTGACCGTCTCTATACAATTTTTTAAGTTCTGTTCTTGCTCCGACTTCTTCTCCATTCTTCTATCTGCCAAATTTCCCTTTTCCCATCTTATAATTCAAAAATCTTTTTCTTCTTTGGGAAGTACCGACGTCTTTCTTCCAACAACACGCTCAGAACTTCTGTCTTCTTCTCCACCGACACGGCGTCGATTGCCTGTTCAATGGCTTCCCTTGTCCAATAACCGTTCCTCCCGAAGAATCGGAGAGTCTCTGTATCTTCTGCCAGCGCATAAAATCTCCCCGCATCTTCTATATGTTCCACAAGCCATGCTTCGTATTTCTCCTTTGCAGCACCACTCAGCCGGTAAGGAAAGCGCAGGCGCAGCACTGCAATCTTCGCTGTCACCACCTCATTTTCCCCGGCAGCCGCCCAGGGAAGCAGCGAATCATACTCTGCATAATTCAACTCTCTATTATAGAAGCACTGCCTGTAATATCCGCCGGAACCATGCCGGTGAGTCTCTACAATCCGTGCCGGTGTATTTTCCACTGCTTCCTCATAATGCTCGGGAAACAGCACCTTCGCCGTCTCCACCTGTCCGTCTTCCCTATGATACCGCATGGTAACACAGATTTCATAGCGCACCTCGTCCACAATGAATTTCAGGCAGGATCTCTCTCCCCGGTAGAAATCAATTTCCAGCTCACTGAGCCTGCACCCGGTAAATACTCCTGCGCCAATTTCTTTCCACGAATCGGTAAAGCACAGCCGCCGCAGTGCAAAGCAGCGATAGAATACATATCTTCCCACTTCTTCCAGACAGCCGGGCAGATGAAGCTCTTCTACCCTCTTTCTTGCAAACGCATAAGGCGATATTCTTTTTACCGGCAGCCCCTGAACCTCATCGGGAATTTTCACTTCTCCTTCCAACTCTTCACAGGTCTCCTGCACCACGGCAGCCGTCTCCTCCAGAAGATAATGGATTCCTTCCTGCCAGATATCGGCAGCGCCCTCCTTCTCCAGATTCTTCTCCTGCATCCTTACCGCCCCGCCATCTGCTCATGCTCTTTCTTAATTTCCGCATAAAGCTCCAGCGAATTCCAGTGGCGATTCGTGGGAGTCAGCACCGCCTTCAGAGGGATCTGAATCTTCTCTTTCCTCAGATATGCCAGCATATAATTCATCTGACTCTCCGTAAAATGATTCAAAACCAGCATCTCATCCTCAAATCCTTCTCCCTCAAAACAACTATCCACGGGTTCTATATCTTCTTCTCCCGCCAGCTCTCCCAGAGGTTTCAGGTAATCCGCTTTTTCGACCGTCTTAATCCGTATTCCCATTAAGACAAAAACAAATTTCACCTTATCCACGCGCTTTTTTTCTTGAAAATTATATAACAACACACTTGCCCTTGACGCCATTATTATCACTCCTCCGTTTTAATCTTTCCGGACTCCACGCTAGGCTGTACAAAATTCTGGCGTGCATAGTCCCACAGCACAGCTGACCCTTCTGCCGTATGCTGATTCCGCCCCAAAATCTGGCTTAAATGAACGCCATGTTCCTCCCAGCTCCTGCCGTCGGTAGCTGCATTCAGCATAATCGGCTGGATATTATCCATCGCATGGGCAAATTTCGCCTCCGGCGTCTCCCATGCCTCAAATTCTTCCCATAATCTGCGAAGCTTTTCCTGCTGATCCTGCGGAAGCAAACCGTAGATTCTCTCAGCAGCCCTCTCTTCCCGCTCCTTTTTCGTCTTCTTTCCTTCTTCATCATATGCATAAGTGTCTCCTGCATCAATCTCAACCAGGTCATGGATTAATAACATCGTCACCGTCTTTAACACATCAATTTCTTCATTCGCATATTCATTCAGAAGGATTGCCATAATCGCCATATGCCATGCATGCTCCGCATCATTTTCCTTTCGCTTGCCATCAGATAAATAGGTCTGCCTTCCAATAAATTTTTCTTTATCAATCTCTCTGCAAAAATCAAACTGTTTTTCTAACCTCGTCTTCTCCATCGCACTCTCCTTCTGTCTATCACTGACGCTATTAGTTTATCATGATTTTGCAGGCGCAACAACTATTCTTCCGAATATTGCCTTGCCAGCCGTTCAATCTCTTTCTTCATCCTATGCACTACGGATTCGGGCCCCACAATTTTCGCCCCTTCCCCCAGCGCTATCACCCACGCCAGAAACTGGCCGGACACCGCAACTTTTACATTTACATAAAAGGAATCTTCATCCCTTTTCACCATCGTGACATCCTTTCCAAAACGGTCTATCATCACTCCCGCAAGGTAATTCCTGCACAAAATCTTCACCATCTCTTCCTCGCCGTCAAACATACCGAACATTTTTCTTGCATATGCCCCCATATCAAACTGCCGGAATCTCTCGTCTCCTTCTCTGTGCTCCTTAGCCAGCTCAATATGAAGCATTTTATCTACACGGAAATGTTTGATTTTATCTTCCTCACTGTCGAATGCCACAAGATAATAATTCTCATCATCCCAAGATAATGCCCAGGGACTGACACGGTACAAAGCTCCGTCTTTCCTCAGCACCTGCCTTTTATTCACATCCCAATTAAAATACTGAAACGTAATCTGCACATTAGAACCAATGGCCATATGAATCTGATCCACATTGTAGTAAATATTTTCATTCGCTGTCTTAATCCGCTCAGCTGTATACACCTGACGCTGCAGCTTAGAAGCTTCATATTTGCTTGCCAATCCTTCAATCTTCTTTATCAGTTCCCGAGATTTCTTCGCTGTAAGGAACTTCGCCGCCTGCACGGAATCCACCAGAAGCTTAAGCTCTGCCAACTCAAACTGACGGTTCCCAATATGATAATAATAGGTTTTATTTTCTTTTTCTCCAATAATATCAATCCCAAAGGTACGAAGATTTTCCATATCGCTGTAAATACTTTTTCTCTCCGCAGTTATGCCATATAGCTTGAGAGAAGAAAGAATTTCCGTCATAGTAATGCTGTGGGTTTCGTCTGTCTTCTCCATCAATATTTTCAGCAGATACAAGATTTTCAATTTCTGGTTATTTCCCTCAGCCATAAGTTTCCCTCCATGCTTCTGTGTTACAAGATTTCTTCTCTAAAAGCATTTTATCACAACAAAAAATAGCCGTACAGTTCTTTCGAAACTATACGACTATCCATACGGCTATCTGCATACCTGAAGCGCCTCTGACAGACTGGAACATACAGCCAGACAGCCGGGTCTGATTTCAGGCGGAGCTTCGATAAGATCCGGCACCATGATGGTTGCACATCCCGCCCGAATCCCTGCCCGGACGCCATTCACACTGTCTTCAAATACAAAGCATTCTTCCGGTCTGCACCCGATTTTCTCGGCGGCCCGCAGGAAAATATCCGGCGCCGGCTTTCCCCGTTCTACTTCAGAACCGCTGGTAACAGCAGTGAAGTATTCCCGGATACCGCTTCCTCGCAGATTCGCTTCAATCTGTTCCACGGAGCTGCTGCTTGCAACTGCAAGCAGCACACCTCGTTCCTGAAAGAATCCCAATATTTCACGAACGCCTTCCTTCACCGGGACATGGATCGACAGCTTCTTTTCCATCCGCTCCATGCACTCCCGCGCAATCTCCGCACCATCTTTCACCTGATACCACTCTTCAAGCACCCGCGCCATACCGCTTCCGCTGGTTCCCGATATTGCCTTAGTAAAACCATCGCCCAGCTTTATTCCTCGTTCTTCTGCAATCTCCCGCCATGTCTGCTGGTACATCCTCTCCGTATCGAAGAGGACGCCATCCATGTCAAAAATCGCTCCTTTACATTTCATTCGCCATTCTCTGCCTCCGCTCTTCCAACT
>ERZ1673736.4205-NODE-4205-length-12075-cov-3.779035_pt1 | contig 12075 bp, 8 predicted proteins | sample MGYA00580212_ERZ1673736 | MGnify/ENA primary metagenome ERZ1673736 (study PRJEB41218, sample SAMN15661752) | gut metagenome | host: Homo sapiens | place: Canada: London | collected 2015-08-20/2019-03-30 | study: EMG produced TPA metagenomics assembly of... | reverse complement strand
ATTTTGCTGGGTCTGGCTGCCCCGGCCGTCGGCCACGGAGAGATTGATCTTCACGCCCCGGGCCTGCTCCTCCTCCAGGGCCCTCTGCTGAAGGCTCTGGGCCACGGTGGAGATAAACGTATCCTCCTGCTGGTAAAGGGCCACGCCCACCCGGATGGTGGGAGTCGGTGAGGTACCGCAGCCGCACAGAGTCAGCATCAGGGATGCCAGGGCCAGCCGCGCCAGGATTCTTCTCATGAGAAGGCCTCCTTTCTCTCACTGGGTCACCGGGAAGAGCAGCTTTTGATAATCCGGGTCATACATATTTTCCCGGCGGACCATGAAAAACGGAAGGGTTTGGGACTGTGCACCATCCGTATTCCGGATACTCTCCACCGCGGCTGCCACCGCCAGGTATCCGGCAGCAAATTCGTTCTGCGCCGCTGTGGCGGCAATTTTTCCCTGCTCCAGACCCGCTGCCACTTCCGCCGTGGCACCCATTCCGTAAAGCAGGAGGGCATTTTCCCCTGTGCGGACCTGCGCGGCTGTCTCCAGGGCAGAGGCCTCAAAGGCCGCTACCGCGCCGGCATCCGTCTGTGCCAGGATGGATTCCAGCGCCTGGGCGATGGTCTCATCCCCCTCGGGACGGCAAATTGCCACGCTCCGTCCCGCCGCTTCCAGCACAGACTGCGCTTCTGCCAGCCGCTGGGTTACCGCATTGTCTCCCGGCGCACTGTCCAGCAGCACCACCGTGCCGCCTTTCTCCACGCCATGGAGCACTGCCTCACCCAGGCTGCGGCCCAGGGCCTGGTTATCCGTTCCCACAAAGCACACGGCACCGTCGTGCGTCATGTCCGTTTCCAGAGACACCACCGGCAGCTTGCCGGAAAGACCGGCCACCGTCTGTGCCAGAACCTCCCGGTCTGCCGCTACCAATACCGCCGCCTGGGCGCCGCCGGACGCCTCCCGCTTCAAAAGCTCCGCCTGCTGCGCCGCATCGTTGTTCTGGGCGGGGGTCAGGAACCGAAGCTCCACATCCAGATCCATGGCCGCCTGTTCCATTCCCTGCCGGGCATTGGTCCACAAAGACGCATCCGTCTCCCGCAGGATCACGGATACTTCCAGCAGCGGCTGGGGACGCAGCGTCCGGTCCGCGGGATAGGCCAGCAGCAAAAACAGTGCGCACAGAATCAGGAGCGGAATGCCCAGCTGCAGCAACACTCTGCGCTTCATCGCTCCCCCTCCTTCCGATACCGCTCCGCCGCCTCCCGGTCCAGGGCGGGAATGCGAATGCGCACCGCGGTCCCGGCGTCCGGCTCGCTGAGAATCGTCAGCCCATAGGCCGGACCAAAGGTCAGCTGAATCCGGCGGTGGACATTGCGGAATCCGATCCCGGAGCCCTTGGCCCCAGGCACTGCCGGTCCCGCCGGGTCCAGCAGCCGTTCCACCACATCCTCCGGCATGCCGGGACCATTGTCCGTCACCTCAATCACCACATCACAGCCGTCCCGGAAGGCGCGGACGTGAATCTCTCCGTCCCCGTCGGCATAGGTCATGCCGTGGTAGATCGCGTTTTCCAGCACCGGCTGGATGACCAGCTTGATGGTATAGAGCTGCTCCACGCCGTCTTCAGCCTGAATATCGGCAGAGAACTTGTTCTTGTAGCGCATCTTCTGAATGGTGAGGTAATGCCGGGCATGCTCCAGCTCGTCGGCAATGGGGATCACGCTGGACCCCCGGCTCAGGGAGATCCGGAAGAAGCGGGCCAGGGAGGTGAGCATCACCACCGCATCCTCGGTCCGGCCGTTTTCCGTCATCCACACCACGGAGTCCAGGGTATTGTACAGGAAGTGGGGATTGATCTGGGCCTGCAGCACGTCCAGTTCACTGCGGCGCTTTTGCTTTTCCTGCTGAATAATGTCATCCATCAGATGGCGCATGGTAGAGACCATGGACTCAATGGAGTGGCTCAGGTGTTCCACCTCATAGGGGCCGCCCACATCAAAGTCCGCCACCTGCTCTCCGGCCTCCAGAGCCTTGACCGCCCGGTCCAGCTTTTTCACCGGGGCGGTGATCCAGCCGGACAGCCGGAGGTTGACAAAGATCAGCAGATACACGGAAAAGAGCACCACAAACAGGAAGAACAGGATGATCTGTCCGTAGTTGTCCCACAGCGTCGTGGAGGGCACCACCGCCACCAGCTTCCAGCCGGCGTATCCCACGGTCTTGACCGTCACCTGCCGCGTCTGTCCCTGAAATTTCTCCGTATGGGTGCCGTCGGTATATCCGGCAGCGGTCAGGTTGTTTTCCTCCAGGAGCCCTGCGTAAATGAGCTGCTGACGGGGGTGGTAAATGATCTCTCCGCTGCGGTCCGTCAGATAGAGATATCCCTGAGAATGGCCCAGATCCACATCCTTGCAGATCTGCTCAATGCCGCCGAAGCTCATGTCCACCAGCAGCACGCCGCTTTGAATATTGCCCGCCCGGGTCAGTTCCACCTGGCGGCTCAGGGAGACCACCCACCGGTACCGGTAGTCCGGATCTTCAAAAAGGTCCTGCACATGGGGTGTGGAAAAGTGGAGATTTTCAATCCGCTCTTCCGCCGCGGCAAACCAGGACTCCCGCTCCGGCGTCACGCTGTTTTTCAGTTCCTGCAGGGGCGCGGCCGCAATGAGCTCCCCATCCCCGGAGAACACCGCGATGGACACCACGCCCTCCCGGCTGCTCTCCCACAGCAGTTCCAGCGCGTCATCCAAAGACGCCTCCGCCAGATCCGTGTCCTTGATGACCTTGTAGTATACGGTATCGGAAATCCGCATCATATCCCGCAGATAGCGGTCCATATTCAAATTGACCTGGGAGAGCACCCGGCGGCTGCTCTCGGCCATCTGGGCATTGGTGGCGTGGGAAAAGCGCAGGAACAGCGTCAGCCCCAGAAAAATCATGCCGGTCACCGCCACGGCGGTAAAGGACGACGAGAGCACCATCTGGATGCTGGAGCGGTGGTACATGGCCTGCCAGCGCCCCAGCAGGCGGGAGCACAGCTTTTTCACGGGCATCTCCTTTCCCGGCTCCTTATCCCGCCCGGAACCGGGTGGGGGTCACGCCGAAATGACGTTTGAACACATAGCTGAAGTAATTGGGGTCCTCATATCCGCAGGCCTGGGCAATGAGGTAGGTTTTATCCTGGGTGTTGCGCAGCCGTTCCGCCGCCGCGTCCATCCGCACCACCGTCACAAAGGCCGTGAAGCTCATGCCTGTCTCCCGCTTGAAGAGGGTGGAAAAGTACGCCGCGCTCAGATGCAGGTATTCACAGATCTTCTCCACGGAAAGATCGCTTTCTCCATAGTGGCTGTGGATATACTCCTTGGCCATCTCCATCGTCTTTCCGGCGGTATCCGTCCGCTGACGGCGAATCTGACTCTGCATCCGCAGGCACCGCTCCAGGCACCAGGCCCCCAGCTCCTCCGCCGAGGCAAAGTCCGCCGCCCGGACCGCGCCGGTGAAATCCGCGCCGAACACCTCCTCCAGAGGCAGGTCCGCGCCCCGGGCCAGCTTCATGAGGCACGTCAAAAGCTCCAGGAAAAACAGGCTGCTCTGGGCCATGGGCTGGCCGGTCTGCCGCAGCCGTCCCACAATCTGTTCCACCGCCGCCTGCACCTCAGCCTCGCCGCCCAGCTTCACCGCCGCGGTCAAAGCCCGCTCGTCGGCTTCGTCAAAGGAGAGCCGGTCGCCGGTGTCCGGCTCCAGGTCTCCGATGTAGACCGCCCGGCCCACACCCACAATCCGCCGGTATTCCAGAGCGTCGTGGGCGCCTTCGGCGGACTGGGGCAGGCCTGCCGGTTCGGCGCAGGGCGTTCCCACACCTACGGTGATGGTCAGCCCCAGATAGTTTTCCGCCAGGGAACACACCCGGTCCACCGCGCTGATATAGTCGTAAATGGAGACCGCTCCGGAAAAGGCCGTCAGCACGGCCACGGAATCGTTATACAAAAAGACCCGGTTGAAGCACCCCTCTGATTTGAGGTGCTCCTCCAGCAGCTGCTGGACGGACAGGGCCGTCAGCTCCCCGCTGCCGCCGTCAATGTGCACCAGCGACACCGTCCATGCCTGACCCGAGAGGTCGATATCCAGCCGGGCCGCTCTCTGGGATTCCTGCCCGGCAGGGACGCGCCCCTCCAGCAGCCGGGTATAAAACAGCTCCCGCAGCACCGGCAGACTCTCTTCATACCGGCTGCGCAGCAATTCCACGTTCTGCCGCTCCGTCCGCTCGGCATCCAGCTGCGCCCGGAGCTTTTGCAAAACGCCCGTCAGCTCCGCGGCGTTGATGGGCTTGAGAATATACTCCGAGACGTTGAGCCCCACTGCCTGCTTGGCGTATTCAAAATCGTCAAAGCCGGAAAATACCACGAACTTGGAAGCCGGCAGCCGCTCCGACAGGATCCGGCACAGCTCCAGCCCGTCCATGAAGGGCATCTTGATGTCCGTGAGCACCAGGTCCGGCTCCAGCGTCTCCGCCAGCTCCAGGGCATCCCGTCCGTTTTCCGCCTCGCCCACCAGGGCAAAGCCCAGAGAGGCCCAGTCCATCTTGCGGCTGATGCCCACCCGGATATCCTCTTCGTCGTCCACCAGCAGCACGCGGTACAGCTCCACGGCAATCCCCTCCTTTTTTCCACAAGTATACCATATTCCCGTTTCCGGGAAAAGAGGAAAGGCGGCCGGGAAGGGCGGGAAATGAAAAGGACGCGCGCCTTTCGGCGCGCGTCCCAATGCACGATGAACAAATGGAGGAAGGGATCTTACTTCTTGACCAGATACTTGCGCATATCCAGGGCGCAGGCAAAGAGGATGATGGCGCCCTTGATGAGGTACTGCAGGTCCTGGGGCACGCCCACCATGGTCAGGCCAACGAAGATCAGACGCAGCATCAGAACACCGATGACGATGCCGCGGATCTTGCCGATACCGCCGACGAAGCTCACGCCGCCGATGACGCAGGCCGCGATGGCGTCGAGTTCGTAGTTGAGGCCGGTGTTGGCAGTGTTGGAGCCGATACGGGCACCCTCGATGAAGCCGGTGAAGCCGTAGAGCGCGCCGGCCAGGGCGAAGACGGCAATGGTGGTGGCAAACACGTTGACGCCGGAAACCCGGGCGGCCTCCTCATTGGAGCCCAGGGCGAACATGTTCTTGCCGAAGGTGGTCTTGTTCCACACGAACCACATGATGGCCGTGAGGATGACGGCGAAGATCACGTAGTTGGGAATGGGGGTGGAGCCGACCTTCATGAAGGGCAGGCTGCCCTTGACGAAGGAGGTGTAGGAGGGATCCAGGTTGGAAATGGCCATGCCCTTGTTGTTGCCCTGCTGGACATAGAGCAGCAGGAAGGTGTACAAAATCAGCTGGGTGCCCAGGGTGACGATGAAGGGATGGAGCTTGAACTTGGCCACGAAGAAGCCGTTGAAGCAGCCGATCAGGGCGCCGATGGCCATGGCGATGATGATCACGGCCCAGATGGGCAGCGTGCCGATCTCAGGCCACATCTTGTTGGCCAGGTTCTCCGCGTTTTGCAGCAGGGAAGCGGAGATACAGGCGGTCAGGCCCACGGCACGGCCTGCGGACAGGTCGGTACCGGTCAGGACGATACATCCGGCGATACCCAGAGCGGCGGGCAGATAGGCCGCGGTCTGAGAGATGATGTTGATGATGGAGGCGGCCTTGAGGAAGTTTTCGTTGATGATGGCGATGTAAATGACGGCCAGGATCATGATGATGATCAGGGCGTTGTTCAAAATCAGGTCTCCCACCCGACGGGCTGTCCAGGGCTGACGGGCCTCCGCCTGGGCCTGGGCTTCCTTCTCCAGAGTCTTGGATTCGTTACTCATGCTGGTTCTCCTCTCTCCTTACACATATTTGGCTGCCAGGGTCAGGATCTCTTCCTGGCTGGTGTTCTTGGCGTCCACCTCGCCGGCAAGACGTCCGCCGGACATGACCAGAATCCGGTCACACACGCCCAGCAGCTCCGGCATTTCGGAGGAGACCATGATGACGCCCTTGCCCTCCTTGGCAAGGTCAATGATGAGCTGATAGATCTCATATTTGGCGCCCACGTCGATGCCGCGGGTGGGCTCGTCCAGCAGCAGGATCTCCGGCTTGGTCAAAAGCCACCGGCCGATGATGACCTTTTGCTGGTTGCCGCCGGACAGGGACCGGATCTGGGTCGCCTGGCTGGGCGTTTTGATGTGCATGGCCTGGATGGACCAGTCGGTGTCCTCCCGCATTTTCTTGTCGCTCAGGCAGATATGGCCCATGAGGTAGCTCTTCAGGTTGGAGATGACGGTGTTGTCCCGGATATCCCGGATGCCGAAAATACCGGTGGCCCGGCGTTCCTCCGTCAGCAGGGCAAAGCCGTTTTTGATGGACTCCCGGGGCGTGCGGTTGCGGATCTCCCGGCCGTGGATCCGGATGGTGCCGCCGTCCCGGGTCATGGCGCCGAAGAGGTTTTCCAGAACCTCCGTCCGGCCGGAGCCGTCCAGACCGGCAATGCCCAGGATCTCGCCCTTGTGGAGCTGGAAGCTGGCCTCCTTGAGGCGGGTGTACTTGCCGGCCAGATGCTCGACCTCCAGAATCACCTCGCCGGGGACGTTGTCCTTGGGCGGGAAGCGGTTGGTCAGCTCCCGGCCCACCATCAGCCGGATGATCTCGTCCATGGTCAGCTCCTTGGCCGGCCGGGTGGCCACCCAGGTGCCGTCCCGCATGATGGTCACATCATCGCTGATGCGCAGGATCTCTTCCATCTTGTGGGAGATGTAAATGATGCCGCAGCCCTTGTCACGCAGCATGTTGATGATGCGGAACAGGTGCTCCACCTCGGTCTCCGTCAGGGAGGAGGTGGGTTCGTCAAAGACGATGATCTTGGAATTGTAGCTGACGGCCTTGGCGATCTCCACCATCTGCCGCTGGGACACGGGCATGGTGGACATGATGGCCTTGGGGTCCACATGGACATCCAGCTCTTCAAAAATTTCCTTGGTGCGCTTGCGCATGATGGACTCGCTGACCATCAGCCCGCCGACCTTGGGGTACCGGCCCAGCCAGAGGTTGTCCATGACGCTGCGGGTCAGGGCCTGGTTGAGTTCCTGGTGCACCATGGCCACGCCGTTTTCCAGCGCTTCCTTGGAGCTTTTGAAATTGACTTCCTTTCCGTCCAGCAAAATCGTGCCGCTGTCTTTGTTGTAGATGCCGAACAGGCACTTCATCAGGGTGGACTTTCCCGCGCCGTTTTCTCCCATCAGCGCGTGAACCGTGCCCGGACGAACGGTGAGGGATACTCCATCCAGTGCCTTGACGCCGGGGAATTCCTTGGTGATATTTTGCATTTCCAGCAGTGCCGGCCGCTCCATATGCATTCTCCTCCTTCGTTTTCCCATTGCGCGGAGCTTCTGCCTCAGCCTGGGTGAGGACCGGGTTCAGGCAGAGGCTCCACAGATGCACGCCCAACCGGCATACGCCGGTCGGACTTGGCTGCGAGCGGGGCTGCCGCCTGGGGCAGCCCCGCTCGCCGTTGGTTCGTTTCCCGGGGCAAAGGGGGCGATCAGCCCTCCTCGCCGGTGTAGGTGCCGTAAGGCACACGGATCTTGGCAACGCCCTCGTCCACGTTGAAGTCGGAGGTGTTGTCCATCAGGGCGGCGCCGCTTTCCACGTTCTCCACCAGGGTGATGATGGTGGAAGCCATGCCGTCGGCATCCTGCTTGATGGTACCGGTCATCTTGCCCTCGTTGATCAGCTGCTTGGCGGAATCGGTGGCGTCCACGCCGAAGACGGGGATCACGGTAGAGGTGGGATTGCCGTCAGCATCGTTGCCCAGGTTGTAGCCGGCAGTCTGCAGGGCAGAGATGGCGCCCTCGGCCATGCCGTCGTTGTTGCAGATGATCAGCTCGACCATGTTGCCGTTGGCCTCGGAGTACTCGGGCAGGATGGTAGCCATGTAGTCGTTGGCAGCCTGAGCGGACCACTTGCCGCCCTGGTCCACCAGGTACTTGTCGGTCGCGGAGGCGTTGTAGTACACCAGCTCGGGCTTGCCGGCCTCGGTCAGGACAGCGTTGGCGTCCTCAACACCAAACTGGGTGCGGGCCTCGGCCTCGGCGTTGCCCTCCTGGCCCTTGAACATCACATAGGAGATGGAGCCGTCCTTGTTCAGGTCGACCTCGTCATAGTGCTCCAGCAGGTACTCGCCGATGAGCTGGCCCTGCATGTGGCCGGCCTCGGGAGCGTCGGTACCGACGAAGGCGCACTGGTCATAGCTGCTGACCACGCTGTCATCGACTTCGCGGTTGAAGAAGATGATGGGGATGCCGGCAGTGCGGGCAGCCTCCACGGCGTTCTGCGCAGCGTCGGGAGAGGAGGTTTCCACGATGTTGACGATCAGCAGGTTGGCGCCGTTGGCGATGGCGGTGTTGATCTGGTCGGTCTGCATGGACTGGTTGCCGCCGCCGTCGTAGTTGTTGGGCTTAATGCCCATCTCGCCGAACAGGCCGTCCAGTGCATTGCGGACGCTGGAGATGTACACGTCGGAATAGTCATAGTAGAACACGGCCACGTTCAGCGCGCTGGCGGTCTCCTCCTGGGCAGCGCCGCCTTCGGGCTCCGTGGTGCTGGGCTCGTCCTTAGATCCGCAGCCGGCCAGCAGGCTGAGCATCATGACAGCGGAAAGAGCGAGAGCGAAAAACTTCTTCATCATGGTTCCTCCTATGTAAATTGGTGTGGGGTGCGGGATGCGCCCCCTGTGGGATTGTCCCTATTCTATCCCACCGGTAGGAAGAAAACGATAGAAAATTCTTCGCACTTCTAGGAAAAAACTTCGTTTTTCCGAAATCCGACGCAATTTTTTCGGAAAATCGCCTGGATTTTAGTAAAGATTTCACGTTTCGTCACAGGAACGGAACCGGGCATCCGACGCAATCCGCCGGGCCAAAAATTCCAGAGCGCCGGTCCGCTCCACCCCTTTGCGGAAGGCCAGCACATCCTCCCGCACCAGAGGCGCTTCCAGATGGAACAGCCGGATGCCCTCTGCCGTCCGGGCATATCCCAGGGGAATGAGCGCCGCCCCGGCGCCATCGGCGACCATCCGCAGCGCAATGTCGTTGCTGTTGAGCTCACAGACCACGTTGGGCCGGAACATCAATTGGGTAAACAGCTCCTCCAGCCGCCGGATAGACGAATCCCGGCAGGAAAGCAGGAAGGGGACCTCCCGCAGGGCGCCGGAGAGCACGCTCCGGGGCACCGTGTCCCCGTCCTGTTCCCGGCAGAAGGAGTGATCGGCAGGCAGCACCAGCACAATCTCCTCCTGCCGCAGGTGCACGTATCCCTGGGCGGGCACATCGTCGTCCGGCGTCACCGCCATCACCGCCAGGTCCACCCGTCCCGCCCGCAGTGCGGCCTTGATCTGCCGGTAGGAGCGGTTTTCCGTAATGCGCAGAGTCACATAGGGATACGCCCGGCGAAACTCCGGCAGCAGGTCCGACACCAGAGCCATCCCCCAGACGGAGGTTACGCCCAGATCAATCTGTCCCCGGTTTTGCAGGGCGGCCACACTCGCTTCCGCCGTCCGCTCAATGCGCAGAATGTCCTCCGCTGCCGCCACGCAGATCCGGCCCGCGTCCGTCAGGGTCAGCCGCCCCTGATCCCGGAGAAAGAGCGGCGTGCCCACTTCCGCTTCCAGCTTCAAAAGATACTGGCTGAGGGTGGACTGGGTGACAAACAGCTGCTCCGCCGCCCGGGAAATTCCTTTTTGTCGGGCAATCTCCACCAGATAGTTGGGATTTCGGATTTCCATACGCCGCTCCTTTCCGCCGGCTCTCCCGGCATAGAAAAGCGGCCCCGGCGGAGTCACTTCCGCCGGGGCCCGCCCATATTATTCTTTCACTTCTTCGAGTCTCTGGAGATAGGGGCTGGTGGTGCAGCTCATCTCCGGTGCTTCCTGCTTGAACCGCTCCACGCTGGCTGCCGTCTCCTTCACCGGGCGGATGGTGCCCGCGCCGGCCACACAGCCGCCGGGGCAGGCCATGCCCTCGAGCAAATAGCCGTTGCGATTGCCGGCCTTGGCCATGGACATCATCTTGCGGCACTCCCGCAGGCCGTCGCCGTATTCGATCTTGACCTCCCGGTCGGGATCGATGTGATGGATGGCCTCCGCCACCGCGGCCGCCACACCGCCGCCCACGGCAAAGCCGCGGCCCATACCGGTACCCTCGTCCATGTTGTCCTCGGGGCCGGCCTCAATGCTGGCAAAATCGATCTCCTTGGCGTCAAACATGCCCTGGAGCTCCTCAAAGGTCAGCACGAAGTCCACATCCGACCGCACGGACTTGCGGTTGGCCTCCAGCTTCTTGGCGGCGCAGGGGCCGATGAAGCAGATGCGGGCATTGGGATGATCCTTCTTCACCATTCGGGCGGTGATGACCATGGGGGTCAGAGCCATGGAGATGCAGTCCTTGAACTGGGGGAAGAGCTTCTTGGCCATGACGGACCAGGCCGGGCAGCAGCTGGTGCCCATGAAGGGCAGCTTCTCCGGCACATTTTCCAGGAAGTCGTGGGCCTCCTCCACGGTGCACAGGTCGGCGCCGATGGCAACCTCCACCACGTCGGCAAAGCCCAGCTGACGCATGGCGGCCTTGATCTTGGCGGGGGTGGCATCCTTGCCGAACTGGCCCACGAAGGCCGGCGCCACGCAGGCAATGACCGCTTCCTTGTGCTTGATGGCGGTGATGATCTGGAAGATCTGGCTCTTGTCGGCAATGGCGGCGAAGGGGCAGTTCACCAGGCACATGCCGCAGGAGACGCACTTGTCATAGTTGATCTTGGCCCGGCCCAGCTCATCGGATTCGATGGCATCCATGCCGCAGGCCGCGGCGCAGGGACGCTCAATCTTGCTGATGGCCCGGTAGGGGCACTGGTTGAAGCACTTGCCGCACTTGATGCACTTGTCCTGATCGATGTGGCAGTGCTTGTCCTTATCCAGATAAATGGCGTCCTTGGGGCACACATTCATGCAGGGGTGGGAGATGCAGCCCTGGCAGCTGTCCGTAATCCGGATCTGCTTGGGGGGGCAGGCATTGCAGGCAAAGGGAATGATATTGACCAGGGGCTCTTCAAAGAACTTCTGGTCCGTGTCCGCCTCGTGAATGGCGGCGGACAGGGGCATCTGCTCCCGGGCGGGCTGCAGGTTCATGCCCAGGGCCAGCCGGACCCGCTCCTGCACAATGGCACGCTCCAGAAACACGTCGTGGCGGTGATGGGCCACTTCGCCCTGAATCATCTTGTAGGGGATGGTATCCACCCGGCTCAGATCGCCGCCCTCATAGGCCAGACGGGCAACCTCCGTGAATACGTTGCGGCGGATATCATCTACCGCGCTGTGCACACCTCTCATGTTACGTTCCTCCATACGGCTCCGGACAGTCGCATACTGTTCCGGAGGGGATTTTGGCGGTTTTTTTGAAAAAAAACCGCTTTAAGCCGCTTCATTATATAGAATCCCGTCCGTCTTTGCAAGGGGAGAAAATCGGTATTTTCAGGAAATTTTTTCTTTTTACTGTTCCTTGACGGGAAATTTTTCAGTTGTGTTTCAGACTCCCGGGGTATTCTGGTTTTACATTGACGCCCTCTTATGGTGTGTTATAATGAAGGAATCACCATGTTTCAATCACAACAGGAGGACACGTATGACTTGGAAAGAACGACGGCTTATTACCGTTTTGAGTGTGATTCTGGCGATTTTATCCGCGGCACTGCTGATCGTGCTGGGCATTCGGTACCGCCAGTCCCGGGACGCGGTGCAGGACCCTGCCGCCCAGGCTGCCCAGGCCGCCCAGGCTGCCGGCAGTGCATACGCCTCGCTCAGCGTATACAGCGGCAGCGCCACACTGTCCTTTTCCATTCAGGAAGACGGCACCTGGGTATGGGATGACGACACGGAATTTCCCCTGGATGATTCCACCATCCGCTCCATCATGGATCTTTTGTCGGATCTGACTCCGCAGCAGGTGCTCTCCGATCCGGACTCCCTGGAGTCCTATGAGCTGGATGCGCCGTCGGCGT
>ERZ1673736.4198-NODE-4198-length-12099-cov-4.911574_pt1 | contig 12099 bp, 12 predicted proteins | sample MGYA00580212_ERZ1673736 | MGnify/ENA primary metagenome ERZ1673736 (study PRJEB41218, sample SAMN15661752) | gut metagenome | host: Homo sapiens | place: Canada: London | collected 2015-08-20/2019-03-30 | study: EMG produced TPA metagenomics assembly of... | reverse complement strand
AAATACCGCTTCTACTTTTTTAATATCTGAACCCATCTTCGTCTCTTCCCCAAACATATGGCTGGAACCATAATAATAACTATTAGAATTTGACGCCAGATAAGCCGGTACAACCAACACTGCAAAAACGCAGACAAACGAAATCATCAGCCTGCACACTCCCCGTCCAAACCTGTGAAAATCCGGCAAAAAAGGTCTATGCCGCGTTCTGTCCAATCCTTTATAAGTGGTAAGGATGAAAGCCGGCATAAAAATAAATACCGTAATCAGACTGAGGGCAACTCCTTTTGCCAAAACCAATCCCAGATCAGGTCCCAGCAAAAACTGCATCAAACACAATGCCAGAAAGCCAATTACAGTCGTCAGCCCACTGGACAGAATCGAACTTGTGGATTTGCATAAAGCCTGCACCATGGCCTCCTCTGCATTAAGATATTCTTTGTGGCATTCTTCAAATCTGTGAATCAAAAATACGGAATAATCCAGAGAAACCGCCAACTGCAAGATACTGCCCGCCGCGTTGGTAACAAAAGAAATCTCTCCAAAGATTAGATTTGTCCCGTTATTAATGAGAATCGCAATACCCAGCCCGACCATAATCAGCACCGGCTCTATCCAGGAATTTGTAGTAAGCAGTAACACAAAAAGCACAAAAAGCACGGCAATAAGAGCAATTTTTCTGATTTCTGATACTGTATTTGTAGTTGCCGTTGCAGTCGACACCGCACTTCCTGTCATGGAATTTTCATCCCCGATTAATTCCCGGATTGCGTCCACTGCCTCCACCCGCTTCTCTTCCTCTATCGTTACCGTAAATAGCGCCGTGCCATCCTTATAATATGTCTCCACCGTATCTGCATCCTGCGTTTCGATTGGTATGGAAATATCCAGCGTATCATTCAGCCAGGTAACATCCTGCACTCCGTCAATTTGCTTTAACTCTTCTTTATACTCCAGAGCCTGCGGTATCGACACGTCATTTACCATAACACGTGCATTGGGAATTCCTCCATCAAACTCTGTCTCCATCACATCCAGAGCTATTGTCGATGCAGAATCCTGAGGCAGGTAATCATTCATATCATAATTAACCTCAACAAAATCAGACAAAAACAGGCAGATGATTGCAGAAACCACAAAAAAAACCATAATTGCCCTGCGGTATTTTACAACGCCTGTATAAAATTTATGCATATTTTTACTCCTTTCCACCAGCACAGGCATCGCCAAAAATCTCATATGTATCCTGTTCTCTTTGTATCAGCAGATGTAATTGGTCTTCCCGGACAGTGCCCCGTGCAATAAACGGAATCTCGTTCATCAATGTGTGAAACCGTCCTTCAATATAGCAATTTCCTTCTGCGTCAATTACGCCGCCGAACGGCTCCGAATGGCCTAATATCTCCATTCTGCCCTCAATCTTATCTCCTACGGTATTTACCACCATACTTCCTTTTCGTTGTCCAATAGGAACGTACATGATAATTTTATACACATACTGTGACATTTGATACATCCCTCCTGGTTTTCTAATATTTTCATACACACTATATTCCTTGTCTGCAGTTCCATAAAACGGTCAAATACTATATTTTTGCGTAAAACCGGACAAAACAACAAATTTGTTGGGACAAATGTCCGGTTTTTATCTTGCACTTACCAGACATTCTTGTTTATAATGGTCTTCACCGGAGGTTTAAAAATGAGACAAACAGAAATATCACAGAACACCAAAAAAGCTCTCGCAGAATCACTGAAAAAATTTATGAAAAAAAAGCCTTTTTCAAAAATTACAGTCAGTGAACTTGTCACTGACTGTAATATAAACCGTAAAACCTTTTACTATCATTTTGAAGATATTTATGATTTATTAAAATGGATGTTCGAAGAAGAGGCTATCAATGTAATAAAACACTTCGATTTGCTGATAGATTATGAAGAAGCCATAACCTTCGTCATGGATTACGTAGAAGAAAACGATCACATTATCAGCTGCGCCTATGACTCCATTGGACATGAAGAAATGAAACGCTTCTTTTATACAGATTTTTATGGTATCACATCCTCTATTATCAGCCAGACTGAAAAGAGAAGCCATTGTACTCTCTCTGAAGATTTCCGCACCTTTATGACTAAATTCTATACGGAAGCCATTGCGGGAATTTTTATGGACTGGGTGAAGAACCACGACACGCAAGATCGTCAAAAAACTGCGGAATACCTGACAAAACTGTTAAAATCATCCATTACAAGTGTGATGCAGCAACAATAGTACCATCATCCCCACTATATTAACGTACGTGAAATCCCAGTTCTGACTGTACAGGAACTGTAAGCTCCGCCACATAGTCAATGCGGATAAAGCTCCTTTTCCTGAGCAGCTGAACCAGCCGGTCCAACTGCTCCTTCTCCCCCTGGGCTTCCATAATCACCGTTCCATTCCATTCATTTTTCACCCATCCGGTTACGCCAAGTCCCTGTGCAAGATACTGCGCGCTGTACCTGAAACCCACACCCTGCACCCGCCCGGTAAATGTATATTGTTTTCTGACAATCTCTGGTTTTCCTTCTTCCATTCTTCTTATCCCATCAAAACTCATTTTTCGTTCATCCTTCCCCATAGGATAGTATCACTTATATTATAATGATTTCTTTGAATAGTGTAAAGACTTATGAAATGCATATTTTACTAAAAACCCGCACATCCTAAGCCAGAAGGAGTTGATCTACATGAAAAACAAAACAACCGATTATACTAAGACAAAGGATGCCTATGAAGGGAACCGGGAATCTTTCGTTTACCAGGATTCCTCTCTTCCTTCACCCAAAAAACCTGTTACAGATATCTACGATGACGCCAACATTCCTGAGATTGATTTGCCCGGGAAACGGAATAAAATTTCCAACAAAACGGATAACGGACAATATTCATAATTTCTATGCAAAAAGATTGCGCAAATGCGCAATCTTTCCTTCTTTCTCATGCAGGAAGAATTCTATAACAGCGAATGTATGACCCCATCCCGACACTGATTCGGAGTAATCATATAGGGAATATTTTTAGAATCCATCATATTATGAGCGCCTAAGAAGCCTCCCGGTTCATATGGAAACATTGCAGTATCGTACATATTTCCCAGACCAGAAACAATCTTTACAAGAATGACTTTACGTCTTCCGGGTCTGGCAACATCATAGAACTCTTCCCTTGTATATTTCATATTCTCCAAACCAGCCAACTCTTTGCGAATTTCCTGCACAATTCTATCCGTTATGCAGTGAGCCGCCATAATTCCTTCTGCCGTCCTTCCTTCTCCTTCTTCAAAAAGGATGTCTACATGCAGAATGTAATCATCAGACGCAGGTGTTCCCGCCCGGTCTAATACAACCTGATTTTTGAAGATTCCTTCTGATGATCCAATATTAGACGGCTGGAAGCCGCTTCCATCTTCTACTCCGGTAAGCATAACGGTAACTCCGGTAAGCAGATGCGTTACGCCTTCTCCCAGTTCACCGCGTACTTTACATGCAATCGGTGAATAATCCAAATTAGAATTGACAAAGAAATCATTTTCACCGGGACGAAGAATGCTTACTTTTATATCCTTGATGCGTTTTTCCTGAGAAAGAAAAGCTTTTTCAATGCCTTTACGAATTCTTAAGATTCCTCGGTCAATTTCCGTTCTGTCCCCAAATTCTACTGATGTCACCGCAAAATCTTTTCTCACTAATCTTCGCAGTTTCTGTTCTTCACCTGTCAGTTCTGTCTCAGATACAGGCTTTCCTGCTTTCCGCAATTTATTTTTTACAAGTGCAACAGCTTTCATAGCATCATAATCTGTCAGATTATTTTCACCTACAACACAGGATTCATACCCCGATTCACTTTTGTTGAAATCAATAACACAATCTACATACTGGTTTGTGCATACCAGGCGCCCCTGTCTTGCTATATAACTAAGCCCGACACTCGGAATTCCCCGAATTCCCAATTGTTCAATCACATTAACGAAGTCTACATGATGATTTCCCCATGCATCAATTGCTACAATTGCCGCATCGGCACGCAGCATTTGTGCCATATCTCCCACGCGCTTCGCTGTGTAAATCTTATCATCACATACTTCCGATACTCCGTCTACAATAATCCCTGTAAATTCAATGTCCTTTTCCTTAGCAAGCGCTTCTGTCAGCGGGCATCTATAATGATGCAGGGTAGTCATTTTAATACTTGGTCCTAATCCCATCTTCTTCCTCCTTTCTTAACGCAGAATAAATCCGGCTATAACTTAAGGAGACTGCCATCCCCGGCAGTCTCCCTAGGTCAATGTCCGGTAGAGTTGGTAATTCTAAATTCCATCCGCACAAGCCAGATTTTTATACATTATGACGATATTCATATGGCAGCACTTTTGTCTGGTTAAAGCTCGGGCAATCACGAACCCACTCCAGAGACTCTTTGATGATTGCTGTCTGCATTGGAATATTATTCGGCTCACCTGCATTGGAGCCAATCGGTACATGCGGCGCTGTAATTCTTGGCGCACCCTGCTGTCTTGCAATCGGAGGAAGCGCAGCGATAACTACACAGCTCATTCCCTCTGCCTCACAGCACCTTGTTACAATAGTAGCAGAACGGTGGCAGGTTCCGCATCCGCCTGTACAAAGCACAATATCAACACCCTGCGCTTTTAATTTGCGGGCAATCTCCGGTCCTGTCTCATTTGTAAATTTCTCAACATTTCCGCCGCCGCCCATAAAGGTATAAGTCTCATCTGAAAGAGAGCCGATGAACCCTTCTTCAACAAGTTCATGCAGACGGTCGATTGGGAACATCGCATTTACATCTTTATTAATATCTGAGTTATCAAATCCACCATGCGTAACCATTAACTGTTCGGACGGTGTGTTAAACTCAATGGTACGATAAGAGAAGTCACCAGATGTATTAAACGGTTTCTGGTCTTTTTTGTGAATACCACCTGCTGTAATAAATGCAACCTTGCACACATTCAATGGCTTCTTTAATTCTGTAAACACCGGTTTTGGTGTAACCGGTACAAAAATTTCGGACTGTAATCCTTCCTTAGTTGTTAATTTCATGGTCTTTCCTCCTTAAATCATTTCTGCCGGAATGTCACGCTTCCCAATCACCTTCATGCAGCTAAAATAGAACTCAACATCCTGTCCTTTTTCCAGCACAATCGGGGTAAATACCCAACGGCGCGGTACGGCAACACTTCCAAGATTATTCATGACTGCCACTTCTATGGCAGTATCATTTACCTCTGTAATTTTTCCCCCAAGCAAACATGGTTCCGGTTCATGATCCGGCGTCATATCTGACGCATCATAATCGTAGGGTTTTTCCACGACCTGAATATAACTGAAGTAAAACTCCATCTCATGTCCGGCTTCAATTGGAACCTCGCTGATAATCAGGCTTCTTGGAATCTTGATTACTCCCAGTCTTCCATGCAGATGAACCTTTATCCTTTCCCCTGATACCTCTTTCACCAGACCGCCCATCTTTACAGGGTTAATCACGTAATCCATTTTCATTAGTGTAAAGTTCCGCTTTCTACAAGTTTTGTCTCCGGGAGACCTAAAATCTTATTATTGTTATTAATGATATCATTATTCCATTTCTTTTCAGCCGGTTTGATTTCAACACCCGCCATTCTATTCTTAAGCATCTGAATAGCACGTGCAGCTACTTCCGGTGTTACGCAGGAGCATCCTGCAATATCATTTTCAAAACCGCCCTTATCCATGTTCTCTTCAACCATCGCCGTAGCATACTCATTTCCAACAACAAGCTGTCCCTGGTATGCACAGAATGAAACGCCAACAACCGGAATATCTCTCTTGCCGGCCTGACCGATATGCTGAATGAAATCAATATGGTTATTTCCAAATCCTTCTGTTGTGATGATACAGCCATCCAGATCCATAGCCTCAAGAAGAGAACCAAGTCTTTCTGATACCCAAAGCTTCTCATCATTAACCTGTGGAGAACCAATGCAGATTACTCCTACAAGATCAAGCTCTTCATCTGCCGCAAGTCCCTCTACCAGTGGTTCACGGATATAGTGGCGGGTCATCTCTTTAGTAGCAGGCCCAATACAGGTCAATGCATGAATCGAACCATCTCTTACCTGATTCGGGGTCAGAATAATCGGCACATTACCGCAGTCTACGTTCTTCTGTCCACCCTGGATACCACAAGGCTCTGTCGGGCAGATAACATTATCATGCATAGCACCCTGTCCCATAATTTCTTTTACTAATACAACACGCGGATTTCCTACACGGCGCACATCTTCACAAATCTCTTCACGAACAACTTCTCCCTCGTATCCTTTCAACTGTTCGCGGACTGCCTGAACAATATAATCCTGGCATTTGTGAGCTGCAAATGGACCCGGACGTGTCATACCGGACAATCTCTCAATTACAGCATGACAGCGGATAATAATATCGTTCTCATCAGCACAGCCGGGATGTCCAAAGAACATCTTCTCATCAAGATATCCCTCAGAAGATCCAAATTCATGAACCTGAACGCCATCTTCATCTACACCCGTCAGCATAAATACAACACCGTCAACAACCTTCGTAATGCCTTCCCCAAGTTCTCCTTCTACTTTTGTAGCGATTGGGCATACATCCATAATCGTTTCTGTATAGATATGCCTCTCATTAGGATGAATCACTTCAAGTTCAAGGCTCTTACACAGAGCATCTTCCTTTACCGCATCTTTTACAATATCCTTATTAATTGTAATAATGCCATCCTTAATAGATGTCTCATTTCCAAGCTTTACATCATTGATTTTGATGTGTTTCTTTACAAGATTGCGGATTACTGTCTTTTCTCCTGCATTAGGTGCCTGTTCCGGAGCCGGAGCTGCCGGAGCCGGAGCTGTTCCTGCAAATACCGGTACATCCAGTGTTAATCCCTCAAATTTTTCTGCTTTTCCGATTTCAATATGAATCATTCCATTACCTCCTACTGCACTTTTTGCAACCGGTGCTGCCGGAGCTTCTTTCTCTTCTTCCGGAGCCGCCGCTGTTTCCTCTTCTACTTCGTTTATTTTGTCAAGTACGTCTCTTGTAATAGGTGTGAGCGCCTCGACATCTGTAAGAAGAGTACTGCCGATAACCTGTTCAATGCGCAGGCCATCATCACTCAGTGTCAAAAGCCCTGCTTCAACCATATCGTCAAACAGGCTCGGATCCTCTAAGTCTGCCGCACTGATTACAAGGCCTTTTTCTCTTCTGCAGCAAAAGATTGCCGGATCTTTTAAATGCTGCTGCAATGTTTCTTGTGTAATTGACATTTTTGATTCCTCCTTATTCTTTTCTAAATCTTCTTATCATTTTATAATTAACGGAACGCATTGCTCCGTCCGTACAATGATATACCGGCAGTTTTAACTGCGGAGCACAGGACATTACCGTGTTGCTGCAGTCTGTACAGTTACTAATCAAAACTGCCTGGGCGCCTGCCTTCTTAAGCGCCATTACTTTCTGCACCTGTCCCGGACATCTGCCCGGATTTTCACATTTACGTGCTGTCTTTACTTGTTTCGCCTGTTTACAATATTCTACGCCTACAACCTCTGACCCCATACTTGCCGCCTGCTGTTCGAGGCGTTCCTTATCTGCTCCACAGGCACAGACCAGAAGGCCGATTTTCTCAGGCCCTGGCATAAAAGTTTCAGCCGCAATAATACCGCCTGTTGTTTTTACCACCGGAGCATCCAGCTCTGTTCTTTTTCCGGTAAATGGCCCGCCCATAATCAGCTCTCCATATTCGGCTCCCAAACCTCCGGCCTCTTCGATAACCTTCGACACTTTTGTTCCAATCGGTACATCTAAAAGCACATGGATGGAGGCATTTTCCTTCAACTTGCCTGCAACGGTCATATCCTTATCGATGAGCGGCTTCTTCTCTTCCACAGCTTCCCGCAGACGATATATGGTTTCTGCATTAATTACCACTGCATTTGCGGCCATAGGAAGCTGTTCAGGCTCCAGAAGAATCCCCAGTGTTTCTCTCAGAACCGCCCGTTCCTCACCCATTGGATAGATATTCTCCAGTGGAAATACAGAAATAGCTGCATTGCTATTTACTTTTTTAATTTTTTCAATAGCCTCTTTGTGAATTTCCTTGATTGCTACAATTCCCTTTTTTGCCCCGGTAAGCTCCATCACAATTTCAAGCCCCTTTAGCAGCTTTTCAGGTTCTTTTTCAATTCTGGCAATATTGTGCGAGAGAATGGGTTCACACTCGGCTGCGTTTACAATTACATATCCTTCATCCTTAAATTGAACATTCAATTTAACAGAGGTTGGAAAACCTGCACCGCCAAGTCCAACCAGACCGGATTCTGCAATCAGTTCCCGGGGAGTCGTTCCTTTTAATGGTTCGTACTTACCAAAGTCCGTTCCCGCTTCCTCTATGGTAATCTGCGTCTCTCCCACGGCAGTGACTTTCCCGCATATGCTGGAGTATATCGGGCTGCCCAGTGCATTTTCCGGTTTTTCAGCAATCAGTTGTCCACGCTTTACTTCTTCACCCGTCGTCACAACAGGCTCGCACGCTACTCCTACGTGCTGTTTTAACGGAAAAACATATTCCATCACTTATTCCTCCTTTCTATAAGACATTCTTATAAATAGCTTTTATTTATGCATTGTGCACATAATAAATTATATATATGCCTTATCTTTTGTTTATTTTTACCATCTGCTTGTATTATATTAGAAAATGTGTTATTAATAAACTGACAGTGTTTAATCCTTAACATGCAAAACTTTCATAACAGGATATACACGCTGTTTTTTCGATTTTTTTGAAAGGAGGAATATATTTTGGATATTAGCAAACTCGCTTTACTGTGTGATATTGCAGATACGAAGAATCTGACAGCAAGCGCAGAACGAATGGGATATACACAGTCCGGCGTCAGCCATGCTATCAGCAAGCTGGAAACCGAATTAGGAATCTCCATGCTCAAGCGGACGAAACGCGGTGTAGAACTTACCAGCGATGGAGAGATGCTGATGCCTTATATCCGGCTTGTCATCTCTCACTATAACCGGATGGACGAGATTGTAGACTCTATCCTCGGGCTGCAGCGTGGTTCTATCTGTATCGGCACCTACTGCAGCGTAGCCTCGCAATGGCTTCCGCCTATCATTCAGCAATTTCAGCAAATGTATCCCAGCATTACCATCCGCATCCGCGAGGGCGGAATGCAAGATATCGAACAATGGCTTACGGAAGGACAAATTGATTTCGGCTTTTTGAGCTGGCGGAAACATCCAAACTACAAGTTTATTTCCTTGGCGCGAGACCCTCTGTATGCGATTACGTCGAAAGAACTGGTACTGCCGGAAGAGTATCTAGAAACTTTTCCATTATCAGCATTTTCGGATTATCCATTTATTGCATCCGAAAGCGGTGTCGATTATGACGTTACCCAGGCCATGGAACAAGCCGGTGCTTCCCCAATTGTCAGTTTTCAATGCCGTGACGACCATACCATCGTCCCTATGGTAGCAAATAATCTCGGCGTCAGTCTGCTGCCTGGCATGTTTCTGGAAGGGCATGATAATGTCAGAAAAATCCCTGTATCGCCATGTACAATACGAACGCTTGGGATTGGCATTTTATCAGAACGGACTCTTTCTATTGCCGCAAAAGCTTTCATCAGTCTATCACGCAAGATGATACGGGAACTGACTCTTTCCCAACAGACATGAGGCATTACGGCTGATTTGAGGTTCAAATCCAAAAGAAAAAAAGATATCTGCAAGCATAAACTACTTGTCAGATATCTTTTTCTTTCATACAAATTATTTTATTGTTCTGCCCTTACCAGGTCAGCTCCAGATACAGATCTTTATACTGTTTCGCGGCATTGTCCCAGGAAAAGTTCTTGTCCATATCTCTCCGGACCATCTCATCCCAGCATTCGCGCTCTGTAAAATACAGCGTCTTCGCCCTGTTAATGGCATCCAACAGCAATCCGGATTCATATCGGTCAAACGTAAATCCATTTCCTGTATTACTAAACATATTATAAGGCTCTACCGTATCCTTTAATCCGCCTGTCTCACGCACAATCGGCACTGTACCATAATGCATGGCTATTAACTGTGTCAATCCGCAAGGCTCAAACTGAGACGGTACAAGAAACGCATCTGCACCTGCATAAATCTTATGCGCTCTCGTCTCATCATACATGATATTAGAGCATACATTTCCCTTATAGGCATTTTCATAATAACGGAAAGAATCTTCATAAACAGAATCTCCCGTACCCAGTACAACAACCTGCGTATATTCATCCATAATCTGCGGAAGAATCTCATTAACCAGATCCAGTCCTTTCTGATTCGTCAGTCTGGAAATCAATCCGATTACAAACTTGCCTTCATCCTGAACCAGACCCAGTTCTTCCTGCAGTTTGCGCTTATTTTCTTTCTTTTTCTCTATCACATTTGTAATATCATAATTCTCATAGAGCCTCTCGTCTGTACTGGTATTCCAAATGTCATAATCAATGCCATTTACAATGCCTCTCAATTTGCCGGAATGATACCGCAAATGCGCATCCAGATTTTCCCCATAATACGGAGTCTGAATCTCTCCCGCATATGTATGGCTGACTGTCGTGATAATATTCGAATATGTCAGCCCGCCCTTCAACATGTTCGCATCATCGTAGCTTACTTTCAGCGCATCCTTATTAAATACATAATCCGGCAATCCGGACCAATAACGGATCGTAGGAATATTATAAACTCCCTGGAAGCGTAAATTATGGATGGTCAAAATCGTCTTCGCAGAAGAAATCTTTGTATCTTCAAACAAAGTTCTCAAATACACCGGAACTAACGCAGCCTGCCAGTCATGGCAATGGATAATATCCGGAATCCAATCCAGATAGTTCAATGCTGCCAATGCTGCTTTCGCAAAATAGCAATATTTCGGAATATCATCAATCAAATTCGTATAAGGATTTCCACCGCCGAAGAATTCTTCGTTATCAATAAAGTCATATACTACGCCATCCCATACATATTCCATGATTCCTACGTAAAAGGATCTTCCGTCAGCACATAAATTCATCTCAAAAGCGCCCTTATATACCATTTTTTCCTGATATTCCCACGGAATGCATTTGTAACGCGGAAGAATCACTTTTACATCACAGTTCTGCTTCACCAAAGCCTTCGGGAGCGCGTACATGACATCTCCCAGCCCGCCTGTCTTTACAAACGGATAACACTCGGATCCTATAAAAGCAATGCTTCGTCTCGGAGTCATATACTCTTCTGTCTTCGGTTCTTCCGTCTTCACTTCTTCCACCTTTGGTTCTTCTGCCTTCGGTTCTTCCACTTTCTTCTCTTCCACTGCCTCTGCCTTCGGCTCTTCCGCTTTCTTCTCTTCCACTGCTTCCGTCTTCGGTTCTTCTACTTTCGGCTCTTCTGCCTTCACTTCTTCTACTTTTGGTTCTTCTGCTTTCACAGCCGCCTTCTTTTCAGTCACTTTTGCAGTTGTCTTCGCAGTTGTCTTCGCAGTCGTCTTCGCCGGAGCTTTTTTCTTGGCTGCAGTTTTAGTTGTTTGTTTCCTTGCCATCTCATACCTCCAAAATTATTTATAATATTTCATCATTTTCCATGATTTAGAATCTCAGATACTAATTTCCAAGACCATTATATCATAAATATTGAAATAGGCAAATATAAGAATACTTTTCATCATTCTAGTCCAAATAATTTCCTACCGGGCTTGAATTGTACTGCTTGATAATCTTTATTACAATGGAACCGTCTGCCTGTTCTGTTTCCTCAAGAATCTTATACCGGGTATTCTTTCTCTCCAAATCCTTTTTATACTGCTCAACCTCATGCTGCACACATCTGACAGCATAATCATGCCCCAGATCCTCCTTCAACAGAAAATGAAGAGTCTGGCAAATACAAGCCGCTTTTACACGTTTCATTAAATTTTCCTCCGTTTCAAAAAGGTACTGTAAAGTTTTACAGTCCTATTTTTCTTTAAAACCTTATATTTTCAAG
>ERZ1673736.4192-NODE-4192-length-12119-cov-5.529675_pt1 | contig 12119 bp, 9 predicted proteins | sample MGYA00580212_ERZ1673736 | MGnify/ENA primary metagenome ERZ1673736 (study PRJEB41218, sample SAMN15661752) | gut metagenome | host: Homo sapiens | place: Canada: London | collected 2015-08-20/2019-03-30 | study: EMG produced TPA metagenomics assembly of... | reverse complement strand
AGAAGACCAAAAAGTACGTGATGTGGTTCCATCTGGAGCTCAAGGGGAAAGGCTACGGGGCCGCCTATGCGGGAGTGGCAACGGCCACCAAGCCGACCGGACCGTTCACGTTCCTGAGGGCCGGGCGCGTCAATCCGGGCAAATGGCCCCTGAACATGGACAAGAAGGACCAGACCATGGAAACCTTCAAGGGGGTGCCAGGCCTTACTTCCAGCGCCCTTCCGGAAGGCGTCCGCTCCGAGGACATGTTCAAGAAAGATTTTAAAAAAGGCCAGATGAGCCGGGACATGACCATTTTTGTGGACGACGACGGCAAGGCCTACCACATTTATTCCTCCGAGGAAAACAGCACCACGCACATTGCGGAGCTCACCCCGGACTACACCGGGCACACGGGTAAATTCGTACGCGTTTTTCCGGGCCGTTTCATGGAAGCCCCCGCCATCTTCAAGCACAAGGGCAAATACTACTTCATCGCTTCCGGATGCACGGGCTGGGCTCCCAACGCCGCCCGCAGCGCCGTGGCCGACCGGATTGCCGGACCGTGGAAGGAACTCAAAAACCCCTGCGTGGGCCCGAAGGCGGGCATCACCTTCGGCGGCCAAAGCACGTACATTCTGCCCGTGCAGGGCAAGCCCGGCAAATTCATCTTCATGGCGGACATCTGGCGGCCCAAGAATGCCATCGACGGACGCTACCTGTGGCTGCCCATCCAGTTTGACGGCGATCAGATCAAGCTGGAATGGAAAGACGAATGGAAATTGGAAGACCTGTAAGAATACGAACACGCAACCTGTTTCAAGAATATGAAAAAAACATTTTCAACCGCCTTTTTCTCCCTCTGCCTGTTCTGCGGCATGACCGCCCTTTCTCCGGCGGACGTCCCCGTCAGGCACACTTCCTTCAAGCCCGGAGAAATCTGGACGGACAACAACGGCGTCCACATCAACGCCCACGGCGGCGGCATCCTCTACGACAAGGGAACCTATTACTGGTACGGGGAACACAAGGTGGAGGGCGACGCGGGCAATTACGCCCAGGTGGGTGTGCACTGCTATTCCTCCAAGGACCTGTACAACTGGAAGGACGAGGGAATCGCCCTGAAGGTGGTGGAAGGGGACAATTCCCACCCCATCGCCAAGGGCTGCATCCTGGAACGCCCCAAAGTGGTTTACAACAAGAAGACCAAAAAGTACGTGATGTGGTTCCATCTGGAGCTCAAGGGGAAAGGCTATGGTTCCGCGTATGCGGGAGTGGCGACGGCCACCAAGCCGACCGGGCCGTTCACGTTCCTGAGGGCCGGGCGCGTCAATCCGGGCAAATGGCCCCTGAACCTGGACAAAAAGGACCAGACCACGGAGTTCACCAAGGAAATGCCCGACTACGTCCGCATCATCAGGCGTGACTATCCCGGCGGCCAGATGAGCCGGGACATGACCATTTTTGTGGACGACAACGGCAAGGCCTACCATATCTATTCCTCGGAAGGCAACATCACGCTCCACATAGCGGAACTCACGCCGGACTACACCGGGCATAACGGAAAATACGTCCGGGCTTTCGTCAACCGCTACATGGAGGCTCCCGCCATCTGCAAGCACAAGGGCAAATACTACATGATCGCTTCCGGCTGTTCCGGCTGGGCTCCCAACGCCGCCCGCAGCGCCGTGGCCGACCGGATTGCCGGACCGTGGAAGGAACTCAAAAACCCCTGCGTGGGCCCGAAGGCGGGCATCACCTTCGGCGGCCAAAGCACGTACATTCTGCCCGTGCAGGGCAAGCCCGGCAAATTCATCTTCATGGCGGACATCTGGCGGCCCAAGAATGCCATCGACGGACGCTACCTGTGGCTGCCCATGAAATGGGAAGGCGACCAGATCAAGCTGGAATGGAAGGATGAATGGACGCTGGAAGACCTGTGATTGAAGGTCCGCATCCGCGGATGCCGGCTCCTGCTCCCTGCTGAAGGCCGCCTGCCGGGAAACAGCACGGAGAGTTGTTTCCTCCCGCATTTCCGGACGCAGGGGGAAACTGCCGCAGACTCTTTTAAAGAATCCGGCCTGTTCGCTTTTTCAAGGAACAGGCCGGATTCTTATTTTTCAAGGGCAGTAAAAACTGCTATTAACGGGATTTTTTGCTCGCAATGATGTAATTCCTCATGCGCTGGTCAGCCGGAGTGGTGGGACGCACGCTGGTAACCCACTTGCCGTCCTTGTCCTTCTTCTTCACTTCCGTCCTGTCGCGGTAAAGCTTCGCGGAAAAATTGTCGGAATCCAGAATTACCGGACCAGGGCCCCTGGTGACGAGGGGAGCGGGCGGCACTTCCGCAACAACGGTCAGGGGTTCACGCAGGGATTCGTACCAGTACACCAGTTCCTGCTGTCCCTGAGGATTGACGGGATACGGAACGTATGCGCCGTTATTGGCGGAAACCTTCACATAAGCCGGTTCCGGAAACGTAGTCTGATAAGAAGAAGGGGAACAGGCCCCCAACAGCATAAGTCCGGCGGCGCCGGTAATGATCATGGAATGCAGTTTCATATAAGCATTGGAGTCCCCGCCGGGCATCACCGTTCAGACGATGAGCGGCAACAGAATGTCACCCATGACGGAACAGACGGCTGAAAATGAACAGGGACAAGCCTGAATCGTCGGCATTTCCTCATCAGCCCCACGCCGTTTTTCAGTCCGGGCTTCGTACGGAATTCACCGGGGAAATGTTCCGGAAACCATGGAAGCATGCCGTCAAGCCGGCTCCCGGCAGGCGCCTTGTCCGAAAAAGTCTCTATTTGCGGGCAGCCTCCTTCTCTTCTTTCCTTCTTTTCTCCGCTCCGGTCATTCCACCATTCTCCCGGATCAGGGATGCAGCTTCCCCATGACCATGTTCCAGGGCGATGTCCAGTGCGGTCCGCCCTCGCCAGTCTTCCGCATTGATCATTCCCCAGCATGTCCCCAAAATCCGGACCATCCCGGAGGAACCCGCCTCGGCGGCCTCCATGAGCGGCGTAACCGCGCCCTTGAGAAGAGCGTGCTGTTCATGCAGCCGGATACGGGATGTCAACAGCCGGAGCGCGTCCTCATCCTTCAGCCTGACGGCTAAAAAAACGGCCCGCCACGGAGATGCGGCATCATCCAAATCCGTGCGCAGTTTTTCCAGATTCTCCGCCAATTCCGCGTATTCCGCCGCCAAAGGCCCTCCGGCAGAGGCCTTGCGCTCCATCGCAAGACGCGCCTCCCCGAATCCGGCAAAGGAACGGGAAGGACATTCAAAACCTTCCGCCCTTCTTTCCGGCGCCAGTCCGGCCAGCGTCATCAAATCCCGGCATCGCTGCCGGTACAGCCATGTCCAGTGTGCCGTCATGTAAATGTCAATACCGGAACTCCAGAAATAGATTCCGGGTTGTATCTCGTATTCCACGGACATGATCACATAATACCTCCAGGCACGATTCGCCATTTTCAGTTTTTTCTCCCATCCGGTTTCCATACCGGGCCTGTAGCCGTCCTCTCTCAGCAGAGCCGTCCTGATGCCGTCCAGACGGGCTTTCCAGTAATTCCGGTACTCCATCATCATGGATTTGATGAAAGGATAGTCGGACGAACATACGGCCTGCTCCACCCTGTGCAGAACGGGATCATCCTCCTGCCATCCGGGGTGGACGGGAACGGCATCCACCAGGGGATAGGCATGCGTCGCGCACGCCGTATCGGCAATGGCCATGATCCTTTCCATTTTTTTTAAAGCTCGGCGCACCAGCACCTGCGCCTCTTCCATGTCCCCCAGCTTCTCCCGGAACGGAGTTTCCCCCAAGTCCGGATATTCCCGGCGCTTCCGTTCGGCCAGAATCCATGCCCTGTAAAATTCTTCATCCGCCTGAAGGAATTTCTCCCAGGCGGCCTGCGTCGCCGCCCAGGCAAGCATGACGAGTTCGTCCTGCAATTCCTGCATGGGCATTTCGTACGCTCTGCCATATTTGTACGGAATCAGTTCCGCCTTCACAAACCACCGTGAAGACAGCCATGCAGCCACGGGAGCATACAGGGCATCCAGCTTTGACTGCCAATAGGCATCCAGCCTGGCAGCGGCTTCCGCCAGGGCGCGGGCATCCTTCGCTTTCCTGGCGGCATCCACTGCCTGTTCCAGCCGAGCCGCCTCCCGTGCATCCGGTCCGGGAAACGCCCGCTTTCCATAGGCGGGCATGTATTCCGCAAACGCTTTCAACGTACCGGAAGGCAGCAGCCATTCCTCCATCTTTTTATTCCGCCCTTCCCCGGAAGCCCATCCGGATAAAAACAATGCGGCCGCCGCCATCGTCCATAATCTGACTCTCATCATGACCCGTTCTCTTCCTTCCTGTTAAGCCGGACGAGCCGTCATTATGTCATAACAAATTATTTATTTCCATCAGCTTCCTCAGGGAAAAACGAAGGAAGGAAAGAGGCTTGCCGGAATCAGGGCGGCATGGTTGAATGGCATCATTCCTCCCATGATCACGGATTTCCGGCTGAAGGTATTTGAAACGGTCGCGCGGCGCCTCAATTTTACCCGCGCGGCGGAGGAATTGTTCATCACCCAGCCTGCCGTCACCCGCCATGTGAAGGAACTGGAACGCCTGCTTGACGCGCGGCTGTTCAAACGGGAAGGCCGGGGCATTGTCCTGACGGGGGAAGGAAGCCGCCTGCTGATCCATTCCCGCAGGATTCTGAAGGAATACGAGGCATTGAACGAAGACATGGCGTCCGCCGGGAATGTGCCCGTGTCTGGAGAGCTGAACCTGGGCGCCAGCTCCACGATGGCCCAATACGTGCTCCCTCCCCTCCTGGCCCTGTTCAGCCGCCTTTACCCGGACATCCGCATACGGCTGAAAAGCGGCAATACGGAAGAAATAGAACAGGCCGTGCAGGATGAAACCGTACAGCTCGGCATTGTGGAAGGCACGGCAACCAGAAAGGACCTCCATTACCTCCCCTTTCTGGCTGATGAAATTATTCTGGCGGGAGGAACACAGGCCGCGCCGGCGCCCCGGGACGGCCTCACTGCCGCCCAGCTTTCCGGCATCCCTCTGATCATGCGGGAACCCGGATCCGGCACGCGGAGGATCGTGGAGGAAGCGCTGAAAGCCCAGGGGGTCTCCCCGTCCAAACTGCATGTCCTGATGACACTGGGCAATACGGAGAGCATCAAGCTTTACCTGGAACATTCTTCGGCGTGCTCCTTCCTTTCCTCCCTGGCCGTCAGGGAAGAGCTCAAGAAGGGAAACCTGAAAAGAATCCCCCTGCGCCACATGGAAATCCGCCGCTCCTTCCATTTCGCAACCGGGCATGGAGACCACAGCAGGATCAACGAGTTGTTCATCAGGTTCTGCAAGAGCTATTATAACAAAATCTAATCAACCATAAACGTTTTTGATTAGATTTAATCATGAAATAGAAGTATACATCCCGCTCAGCCGTCCGACTCGTGGCCATCGGAAGGCCGCAAACGTTCCGAACCATCATTCTCCAAAACCATGTCTCCCAAACGACTCGCCAATCCCCTGCACGGCATTCTGCTGATCGTTCTCTTCTCCTTTTCCGCCTGTTACATTGCGGATTTCGAATGGGTGAAGCACCTTTCCTTCAGCCCGCTGATCGTCGGCATCGTGCTGGGGATGATTTACGCCAACAGCCTGCGCAACCATCTGCCGAAAACGTGGGTCCCCGGCATTCAGTTCTGCACCAAGCAGGTTTTGAGAACGGGCATTGTGCTGTACGGATTCAAGCTGACGTTCCAGAGCGTGATCGACATCGGAGGCGCCGCCCTGCTTATTGACGCGGTCGTCGTGGCCTTCACCATTCTGCTGGGCGCGGGACTGGGCCGCCTGCTGAAGATGGACCGGGATACGGCCCTGCTGACCTCCATCGGCAGTTCCATTTGCGGAGCCGCCGCCGTGCTGGGGGCGGAACCTGTCGTGAAAAGCCAGCCGTACAAGGCGGCCGTGGCTGTCTCCACCGTCGTTATCTTCGGAACGCTTTCCATGTTCCTCTATCCGGCCCTGTTCCGGGCCGGAATGCTGGACCTGACGACGGAACAAATGGGCCTGTTTACGGGAGCCACCCTGCATGAGGTGGCGCACGTGGTCGGCGCCGGCAACGCCATGGGACAGGCCATTTCAGACCCGGCCATCATCGTCAAGATGATCCGCGTGATGATGCTGGCCCCGGTCCTGGTCATCCTGAGCATCATTCTTTCCCGCAGGGAAGCCGCCGCCGGACAGGCCGGGGAAAAACGGAAGATCACCATCCCATGGTTCGCTTTTCTTTTCCTGGCCGTCATCGGCTTCAATTCCCTGCATCTGCTCCCTTCCGGTGTCGTAAGCGCCATCAATTCCCTGGATACCTTCCTGCTAACCATGGCCATGACGGCCTTGGGCGCGGAATCCAGCTTTGAGAAATTCAAGAAAGCCGGAGCGCGGCCCTTCCTGCTGGCGGCGCTGCTGTATGCCTGGCTTTTCTTCGGAGGCTACTGGCTCGTGAAAGGAATAACGGCCTGGATGGCATGAGAAATGCCGTGCCATGGTGAAACCGCACTTCCCGCAACCCGCCTCCTCCGGCCGCAAAGAATTTTGAATAGCCAAACCGTCTGGAGACGCTATAGTACACGTACCCAGTTTCTAAAACCAATGGCAACCAAATTATTCATTCCCGGGCCCACCGAAGTAGCACCTGAAGTACTCGCCGCCATGAGCGGCCCGATGATGGGTCACCGATCCAAGGCGGCCTCCGCCCTGCAGCGCCGCATTTCCAACAATTTGCGCCGCATTCTGCTGACGGAACAGGAAATCCTGCTTTCCACCTCCTCCGGCACGGGCCTGATGGAAGGCGCCGTGCGCTCCTGCACCGCCAAGCGCGCCGCCATTTTCTCCGTGGGCGCCTTTGGCGACAAGTGGTATAAGATCGCCACGGGCAACGGCGTCCCCGCCGACATTTTCAAGAGCGAGCTCGGCCAGCCCACCACCCCGGAAATGGTGGACGCCGCCCTGTCCACCGGCAAATACGACACGATCTGCATCACGCACAACGAAACTTCCACCGGCATTCAGAACCCTGTGGAAGAAATCTCGGAAGTACTTAAAAAGTACCCGGATGTCGTCTGGTGCATGGATGCCGTCAGCTCCGCCGCCGGTTCCCGGATTGAAACGGACAAGCTGGGCGTGGACGTGCTGGTGACTTCCACCCAGAAGGCACTGGCCCTGCCTCCCGGCATGGCCGTCTGTACGCTCTCCCCGAAGGCTTACGAACGCACCGCTTCCGTTCCCAACCGCGGCTGCTATTTTGACCTGCGTTCCATTTACGACACCATCCAGAAGAAGGATTACCAGTACACGAACACCCCGTGCGTTTCCATCATGTACGCCATGGACCTCCAGCTCCAGCGCATCATGCAGGAAGGCGTGGACAACCGCTTTGCACGCCATGAAGCCATGGCCGAGTTCGTGCGCTCCTGGGCGGACGAATATTTCAGCGTTTTCGCCAACCGCGACCACCTTTCCCGCACCCTGACGGTGATCAGCAACACACGCGACATTGATGTCGCCGCGCTGAACAACGCGCTGATCGAACGCGGCATGCAGCTTGGCAACGGTTATGGTGATTTGAAGAACAAGACGTTCCGCATCGCCCACATGGGTGAATTGACGATGGACGACATGCGCTCCATCACCTCCAACATTGTGGACATCCTCAACATCTAGCAATTCCTCCCCGCTCCCTCTTTCCCGGCTGTCCGGGAAAGAGGGAGCAACAGCCCGCTTCACATAGAGAAGGATCTCCCAGACGGACATTGCCCGGGTTTTTTCATTTTTCCGGTTTGTCAGACTTTTCCGCACGGCATACGCCGCCGTTCATTGCGGCATGTATTTTAGCGGGGCTTGTCTCCCCCATCCGCTCCCTGTATCATCGCCGCTACTCCTAACCGTTCATCTTTTCCATGTCCACTCTCCACCCTTTTCCCGCCCTGCGGCCTCCACGGGATATGGCCGCACGGGTGTCCTCCCTGCCCTACGACGTCATGAACCATCAGGAGGCCAAAGAGATGGCCGCCGGAAACGACGCCTCTTTCCTGCACATCTGCCGTTCCGACATTGATACGGGCGAGGAAGCCATTCATGCCCAGGAAACCTACGCCAGGGCGAAGGAAAACCTGGAGGCCTTCATCCGGAAAGGCTACCTCGTCCAGGACGGCGCACCGTCCTTTTACATTTACCGCCAGATCATGTGGGGCCGCGTGCAGACAGGCATCGTCGGCTGCGCCTCCGTGGACGAGTATGCGAACGGTACTATCAAGAAGCATGAACTGACCCGCAGGGAAAAGGAACTGGACCGCATCGAGCATTTCGATGCCTGTTCCGCGCAGACGGAACCGGTCTTTCTGGCGTACCGGAAGCATGATGGGATTTCCCGCATCATCCGGGAATGGATCAAATTTCATAAGCCGGAATACGATTTCACCACGGAGGACGGCGTAACCCACATTCTGTGGCCTGTTGCAGATCCCTCAACCGTTGAGGCCATCCGGAAAGGATTTGAGGAAGTGGAAGCTTTGTACATTGCGGACGGCCACCACCGCACGGCCTCCAGCGCCGCCGTCTCCGCCAGACGCCGGAAGGCGCACCCGGACTATACGGGGCAGGAAGAATTCAACTATCTGATGGCGGTTGTCTTCTGCGACGAGGACCTGTTCATCATGGATTACAACCGCGTCGTGCGCGACCTGAACGGCCTGAGCCGCGACGAGTTCATGCAAAAGCTTCAAACCGTTTTCGACGTGGTCCCCGCAGACACCGTTCCGGGAGAAGGCTACGCCCCGCGCGCCAAGCATGAATTCGGCATGTATCTGGACGGCCGCTGGCATTCCCTTACCGCCAAACCGGGCACTTTCGACGCGGACCATCCCATTGAAAGCCTGGACTGCGCCATCCTCCAAGCCAACCTGCTGGCTCCCATCCTGGGCATTGACGACCCGCGCACCAACGACCGCATCGACTTCGTGGGCGGCATCCGCGGCCTGGGAGAACTGGAACGCCGTTGCGCCGAAGAGATGGCGCTGGCCTTCTCCCTGTATCCCGTCACCATGGACGACCTGTTCCGCGTGGCGGACGCCGGGGAAATCATGCCCCCCAAATCCACCTGGTTCGAGCCCAAGCTGCGCAGCGGGCTTTTCGTCCACACCATTGAACACTAACCTTCTCCTCTCCATACCAACATGAACAAGGTTCTCATTCCCACCAAACTCTCCGACGTAGCGGCCAACACGCTTAAAACGGCAGGATATGAAGTCATTCAGGACGCGGACACGCCCCTGGACGTACAGGCAGCCAGCCACCCGGATACCGTGGCCCTGATCGTCCGCAGTGAAAAAGTCACTCCGGAAATCATGGACTCCCTTCCCTCTCTGAAACTGGTGATCCGCGCCGGAGCCGGCTACGACAACATCGACATCGTGTACGCCCGCAAGAAGAATGTGGACGTCATGAACACGCCGGGCGCCAACTCCAATGCCGTGGCGGAAGAAGTCATGGCCATGATCCTGGCGTATTACCGCCATCTTGTCCAGGCGGACACCACCACCCGCGCCGGCCTGTGGGAAAAGAAAAAGTACATGGGCAGCGAGTTGACCAAGAAGACCGTGGGGATTATCGGCCTGGGCAACATCGGCCGCAACCTCGTCAAACGCCTCCAGGGCTTTGAACCCACCCTGCTGGGGTATGACCACTTCCTGGCCCGCCAGCGCGCCCTGAACATCGGCGTCACGCCCACCAGCATTGAAGACATTTTCTCCCAATGCGACATCATCACCCTGCACGTTCCGGGCGGTCCCTCCACCCACCACATGGTGAATGCGGAACTCATCAGCCGCATGAAGGACGGAGCCGTCCTGATCAACTGCTCCCGCTACGGGGTAGTGGATGAAGAAGCCCTGGCCGCCGCAAAAGCCGCCGGCAAAACCATCGGCTACCTGACGGACGTGCATCCCAAGGACGCCGCCGGAGAGAAACCCTCCGCCGCTGTGGCAGACCTGCTCCTGCCCCATCTGGGAGCCAATACCAGGGAAGCCAACACCAAGGCCGCCAAACGCGCCGCGGAACAGATGGTAGCTTATTTCTCCGACGGGGATACCTCCTGCGTGGTCAACGGGGAATCCCCCAACGGCCTCAATCCGGCCCATCTGCAACTGGCCTTCCTGCTGGCCGCCCTGGCCCGCAAAGCCGGCGGCAACAAGCCCATACGCCGTGTGGAATGCACCTTTTACGGCAATCTGCGCGTTTTCCGCAAATGGTTCACCGCCCCCATTCTGGAAGGGTTGCTGCCGCACGCGGAAAAAGGGCTCATGCCTCCCGCCGCGGAAGAGTCGCTACGGGAACACGGCATTGTCTTCAAGGCCCGCGAACCCAAGGACGACAAGCCCTATGAAGATTCTATCACGCTGGACGTGGTCATGGAGGACGAAGGGGAATATTTCAACACCAGTGTGCGCGGCGTCGTGACGGAGGGCATTCCCATGGTCTCCCGACTGAACAACTTCAACGGCCTGTATGCCGACCTGCGCGGAACGACCATTTTCCTGCACTACAAGGACCGCCCCGGCATCATTGCCATCATCGGTTCAGCCCTGTATTCCAACGGCATCAACATCGACAACATCGCCGCCCCGGCCGACCACTCCACCCAGGAAGCCCTGGCCGTCCTCAAAACCAACAAGCCCGTTTCCGACGAACTACTCAACAAAATTGCCAAAGAAATAGACGCCATAACCGCCTTTTCTCTGGACGTTTGATCCGCGCCATGCTTCCGGAGCTGTCTGGAACATCCCTGGCAAAAAGGCCGCTCTCCTTGATACTAAGGGAGTGCGGTCTTTCTTCATTTCTGCCTGATTGACAAGAGAGACTTATTTTTGTAGTTTTACCCGAATCGTTGGAACATTCCCATGCGCTACGTACTTCTCTTGCTGACTATCCTGACTGCCGGTCTCTCCGTTTGGTATTACCAACATAAAATCACACCGAAAGGAGAGGCCCTGGCCGCCCGGAAACAGACCATGGAAGAAGCAGCCGTGACACTGCAGCAAACTGTCAACGAAAGCCGCACAAAATTGAACAACGCCCAGGACGCTACGCGGGATGCGGAGCTGGCGTTGGAAAAATTCCAAGCGCATTATCTGGATAAAAAAAGGCAGCAGTATCAGGAAAATGCCGATGCCTCCTACCGGAAAGCCATGGAGGACCATCAGGAGGAAGTGAACGATCACAACCAAAAAATGGAACACTTCCGGCAGCGCGCCGCCAAGCAGAGGGAAAGCATCAAATCAGCCCGGGAGGAACTGCTCCAGAAAAAAGAGCAAATGAGGGGCCTTCTTGCCAAACTGACGGACAAGCAGCGAAGCATCCAAAAGGAACTGGCGGATGCGGAACGCGAGGCGGCAAAATCGCGGGAAGATTCCAAAACCAAGAAAAAATCCGCCGTCCGTGCTCCTTCCCAGAAAGTCAATACGGAAGCCTTGCAGGCACAACTGGCCCGCATCCACCACGCAATCGCCGGCACGAATGAGAAAATTCGCCAGTTGGACGCCGATCTGACGACGCAGGAAGAAAAGGCCGTCAAGCAGGAACTCCGCCTGCAAAACGCCGAAAAAAAATTGACTGAACAGAAAGATACCGCTCTGGCAGACAACAGGGAGGAAAAAGTGCCGGACATGATGGACGTGACGGACGACGATCTGCTGGCAACCGCAGAATACAGGGAACAATCCAAAACCGTCCGGGAGGCATTCGCACGGGCCCAGAAGGAAGAAGCACAGGCTTCCAATGCCTATGACAGGGCACGGGCGGCCATGGGCAGGGCCTCCAAAGAGGAACTGGCCGATTTGAACAAGGAGCAAAAGAGCCATGCCTCCTTCCAGAAGATGTTCACGGGAGCCGCTTCTGTCGTCGGGTTCGTCCTGCTGCTGTTTACCGTGGGGGCCTTCCGCCGCGGTAACGGTTGACGCCCCCCGGAGGGAGGCGTTGACGGATGCAGGAGATATGGTAGTCTCATGCGGCTTGATGATGTTAAAACTGGCCCAGCTTCACGGAGAACCGGAG
>ERZ1673736.4181-NODE-4181-length-12184-cov-4.666090_pt1 | contig 12184 bp, 8 predicted proteins | sample MGYA00580212_ERZ1673736 | MGnify/ENA primary metagenome ERZ1673736 (study PRJEB41218, sample SAMN15661752) | gut metagenome | host: Homo sapiens | place: Canada: London | collected 2015-08-20/2019-03-30 | study: EMG produced TPA metagenomics assembly of... | reverse complement strand
CATCAATCGCCAAATCGCTGGAAAGCATATGAGCTTTAGCGATGAAGAAACAGATGCACTAGTATCACAGCTGACAAAAAATCTTTCTCCAAAGGAGAAAAAAAGAGTGGAGCTTTTGCACCAACTTTCCAAAATGCTGGCAAAGCAAAGCAAAAAGACACCTCCTCCTCAATCTAATACTTGATATATACGCATGCAAAAAGAGACAGGAATATTTGCGTCATTCCTGTCTCTTATTTTTATACAGCGATATTTTTATTTTTCGTCTTTATTTTTATCCGGATCTGCAAAACCATTATCTGAATCTTTTGAATCAGACATATCTGCCCGTTTCGCTTTCTTTAATGTTTCCTCAGAACTATTTGATGCTCCATTTGAGTCTTCATTTTTTTGCGCATTCTTCTTACGGCGAAGTGCAATAAATACACACAGCCATATGCCAATAATTATGATAGCAGCAATCAGTACAATACGAAGTGTATACGGATCATTTTTTAACTGGTCAATAATCTTTTCAACTGTATTCTGGCTGTCAGCTTCAGGCACAGATGCATTCTGGCTGGAAGCACTCTGGCTCAAAGCCCCATCTGTTTCTTTCTCACTTGACGCCGCCTCAGAAACGGTTTCATTCTTGGAGGCTTCATTTGAGGAAGATTCACTCTCTGAAACAGCTTCTTCTGATTCATTTTCAGCAGCCTCAGATGATGACTCCTCTGACATACTGCTTTCAGCTTCTTTTGATGCTTCTTCAGAGGCATTCTCAGACTCTTCTTCTGACGATTCGTCCTCTTTAGAAGCAATTTCATCTTCCATTGTCAGATAATCAGTCTTAATATAGCCTTCCTGACCATCTGCCTCGACACGGCACCAGCTTGCATGATAACCTGTCACAGTAACCTCAGTGTCTGCATCCAGCAATGTAACTGACGGACTGTACTGTGTCGGTCTCTCTCTTAAATAAACGGAACTAGTTGTAGTTGCCTTTGTATTAGTATCCTCGAAGGTATAGCCAGTTGCGTACTCGCCCTCCTTCATATTCTCAAGCAGATAATCGAGCAATTTAGTATATGCCTGAAGGTGCTCATATGCACGCGTTCCAAACGTATTCTCAATAAATGTCAGATTATCATACTCAGCCTTATGCATAATAGTACCGCCATTAACGGCCGAATTGCTTGTCTGATAGAAATTTGTGTACGGCTCACCATTCCAGTTTGAAGCTTCACAATAGATATAAGGAATACCTACATTAGCAAATGGCATCTGATCACTCGCTGTTGCTTTTGTAGGTGTCGGGAAACTGTCGTTTACATCTGGATGGAAAGACATATCAATACCAAGAAGATCTGCTGCTGACTGTGCCTGATAAACAGCCCAATCCTGAACAATGCTTCCACTGTCATCCACTGTACCTCCATAGAGATACATATTGTCGCCAGCTGCAATCGTATCAATATTTATCATACATGCAATGCGGTCGCGCTCTTCCTGACTAAGATTATCTACATAATACTGACTGCCAAGACAACCCGGCTCCTCTGCTGAAAATAGGATGAAGCGAATAGTATACGGAGATTCTTTTGTGCTGTAGATACTTGCAAGCTCTAACAGTACGCCGACTCCCGATGCATTATCATCAGTACCAAAAGTCTGCTCCACACAGTCATAATGCGCACCGACTACAATAACACGATCACTTGCTCCCTGCTTTGAAAAAATAAGATTTTCTCCATAGCATGGTGTCACACCATCAGCTGATGTCATGGTAAACGGCTGTGCCATATACTCATAGCCTATCGTAACAATCTGTGCCTTTAACCATTCCTCAGCTCCTGACAGCATTCCGTTTGATGAATTGACCTGACGATATGGATAATTAGACTGCAGCTGCTTCATGAACGCATATGCACTATCGCCATACTCAGCACGAACAGTCTGTGGAAGTGAAGCTGCACACATACCAATTATCAGACACAATGACAAAACTGTTGCTTTTATCCTTTTGCAAATCTTCATAGAAACCTCTTTTCCGAAATCTGGTAAATACTCAGAACCATGCAAAATTGCATTCTGCGTATAGACCTGAAAATCACAATACTCGTTTCAAAAATTGTCAAAGCCGCAGCACTGCCGCATTATGCGACTGTATGCTGCGGCTTTATTTCACATTATTTCATAACGATATTGATAATTCTTCCTGGAACATAAATCTCTTTGATAATATTTCCAGTCAGCTTATCCTTGATTACTTCTTTTCCTGCTGCAATAGCAGTATCCTTATCACAATCTCTTGCGATAGAAACAGTACCCTTTGTCTTTCCGTTAATCTGAACGGCAATCTCTACTGTATTTTCAACAGTCTTTGCCTCATCATACTCTGGCCAAGCCTGCTGATACAGACGTCCGCCAAAACCGCAGTCTGCCCACATTTCTTCTGTGATATGAGGTGCAACTGGATTTAACAGAATTAAGAATGTCTTTAACTCGCCCTTTGTGATGCTGCCCTTCTTGTAGAAATCATTTAAAAGTGCCATCATTGCAGCGATTGCTGTATTGTACTTTAATGTCTCAAAGTCTGAGGAAACCTTCTTCATAGTCTGATGCATCTTAGTTTCCATATCCTTAGAGAAACCTTCCTCATCAGTCAGCATATCCTGCAGCTTCCATACACGCTCTAAGAAACGACGGCATCCCTTTACACCCTCATTGCTCCAGCTTGCTGCAAGCTCAAATGCACCGATAAACATCTCATAAGTACGAAGTGTATCTGCACCAAACTCGTTTACAATATCATCCGGGTTGATAACATTTCCACGTGACTTAGACATCTTCTCACCGTTCTCACCAAGAATCATTCCGTGAGAAGTTCTCTTCTGATACGGTTCCGGACACGGAACAACACCCTGATCATACAGGAAACGATGCCAGAAACGAGAATACAGAAGATGAAGTGTAGTATGCTCCATACCGCCATTGTACCAGTCTACCGGCAGCCAATACTTCATAGCTTCCTTGCTTGCCAGTGCATCGTTATTGTGCGGATCAGTATAGCGTAAGAAATACCATGATGAACCTGCCCACTGAGGCATAGTATCAGTCTCTCTCTTTGCCGGACCGCCGCAGCACGGACATGTTGTATTAACCCAATCAGTCATAGCAGCTAATGGAGATTCACCATTATCAGTCGGCATATAGCTTTCTACATCTGGAAGCTCCAGCGGCAGCTCATCCTCTGATAACGGAACATATCCACACTTTTCGCACTTTACGATCGGGATCGGCTCGCCCCAATAACGCTGTCTTGAGAATACCCAGTCTCTTAACTTATAGTTTTTCTTTGGTGTACCAATCTTATTCTCTTCAAGATACTCAATGATCTTCTTCTTTGCATCAGCAACCTCAAGTCCATCAAGGAATCCTGAGTTTACAAGTGTTCCTGTCTGAACATCAGTAAATGCAGCATTCTGAACATCTCCGCCTGCTACAACCTCAACGATTGGAAGGTTAAACTTCTTTGCAAATGCCCAGTCTCTCTCATCATGAGCCGGAACTGCCATGATTGCACCAGTACCATAGCTCATCAGTACATAATCAGAAACCCAGATCGGGATTTCTTTTTTATTTACCGGATTAACTGCCTTTAAGCCCTTGATCTCAACACCGGTCTTATCCTTTGCCAGCTCAGAACGCTCGAAGTCAGACTTCTTTGCTGCTTCCTCACGGTATGCAACAATCTCATCCCAGTTGGAAATCTGATCCTTATACTTATCAAGATATGGATGCTCCGGGGATACTACCATGTATGTTACACCAAATAAAGTATCCGGGCGTGTTGTATAGATGCGAAGCTTATCATCTGCACCAGCGATTGAGAAATCAACCTCTGCACCATTTGAACGGCCAATCCAGTTTCTCTGAGAAACCTTTACCTTCTCAACATAATCAACGCTGTCAAGACCATCGATCAGCTTATCTGCATATTCGGTAATCTTTAACATCCACTGGCTCTTCATCTTACGAACAACAGGGCTTCCGCAGCGCTCACATACACCGTTTACAACCTCCTCGTTTGCAAGACCTACCTTACAGGAAGTACACCAGTTAACAGGCATCTCTGACTTATATGCCAAGCCTGCTTTGTACAGCTTTAAGAAGATCCACTGTGTCCAGTGATAGTAATTCGGATCAGTTGTGTTAATCTCTCTGTCCCAATCGAAGGAATAACCTAAAGACTGCAGCTGATTTTTGAAACGAGCTACATTATTCTTTGTAACGATCTTCGGGTGAATATGATTCTTAATTGCGTAGTTTTCTGTTGGAAGACCAAATGCATCCCATCCCATTGGATACAGTACATTGTAGCCCTGTAATCTTCTCTTTCTGGCAACAATATCAAGTGCTGTGTATGGACGCGGATGACCTACATGAAGTCCCTGTCCTGACGGATATGGGAACTCAACCAGCGCATAATACTTTGGCTTGGTGTAGTCATCTGTTGCGGCAAATGCCTTCTCATCCATCCAGACCTTCTGCCATTTTGATTCAATTTCTTTTGGATCGTAATTCTTGTTCATTGTGTTTTGTGTTTCCTTTCCGGGTCTCTTCTTATGAAAAAAAAGAGCCCTTTCTTTCTCTTTGTATAGAGACGAAAAGACTTCGCGGTACCACTCTATTTCAAGGCAGCCATCTGCCTTGCCCTCGATCTTCTATAACGGGAATACCCGCCGCCAACTACTCCGTCTTTATATAATGACGTTTCCCTGCCGGTGCTCTAAGGTCAGTTCGGCAGTTATAAGCTGCTGCCTTTCACCTACCGGCAGCTCTCTGAAGCTCTCCCCTGCTTACTATTCCTTGTCATTGCATTTTTTTCACTTTTTTACAATACCATAGAAAAAGGGGGCTTGTCAACCCCCTCTTTCTTTCAAAACTCTTAATGTTAGATTGTTGGTTACTGCTCTTCTTTTTCAGCTGCCTCAATAATCTTCTTCTGGACATCCTGAGGTGCCTGCTCGTATCTTGCAAACTCGTAGGAGAACTCGCCCATACCACCTGACATTGCACGAAGATCGGTGGAGTAACCATACATCTCTGCCATTGGCACATCTGCTGTTACCATCTGCTTGCCGCCTGCTACGTGATCCATACCAAGTACTCTGCCGCGGCGCTTATTTAAGTCACCCATAACATCACCGACAAGTTCATCCGGAACGGTGATAGAAACTGATACGATTGGCTCTAAGATCGTTGGATTTGCCTCTGCAAAGCCCTTCTTGTAAGCAAGAATTGCAGCCATCTTGAATGCAAGCTCTGAAGAGTCTACCGGATGATAGGAACCATCAACAAGTGTTGCTTTTAAGCCAACTACTGGATAACCTGCGAGTGTACCCTTTAATACAGACTCCTGAATACCCTTTTCAACTGCCGGGAAGTAGTTCTTCGGAACAGCGCCTCCTACTACCTTCTCTTCGAATACATATGGTGTATCAAGATCACCTGATGGCTCAAATACCATATGAACATCGCCGTACTGTCCGCTTCCGCCTGTCTGCTTCTTATACTTACCCTGTACCTGAACTTTCTTTCTAAGTGTCTCGCGGTATGCTACCTTCGGGCGATACAGCTCGATCTCAACCTTATAACGATTCAGAATACGGCTTGCAACAACATCAAGCTGCTGATCACCGATGCCATAAATAAGTGTCTGGTGATTTTCTACATCGTTCTCAAGACGAAGTGTCTGATCTTCCTCTACCATACGTGCAAGTGCACCATTGATCTTATCTTCATCTGACTTATTCTTTGCACGATATGCCTTGCATGTATATGGCTTACTTACCTGCGGTCCATCATAAATAAGTGTTGCACCCTTTGTGGAAATGGTATCACCTGTGGAGATCTTTTCGATCTTTGCCAGTGCACCAATATCTCCTGCGCGAAGCTCTGGAACCTCAATAGTTTCTTTGCCGCGAAGCAAATACAGCTTAGACGCACGATCTTCTGTTCCCTTATTTACATTATAAATGCCATCACCGGCCTTTAATGTACCTGTTACAACTTTAATTAAGGAATACTTTCCGATAAACGGATCTACTACAGTCTTAAATACCTTTGCAGACAGATGCTTGTTCTGATCACACTTTACCATTACAAGCTCTCCAGTAGATGTTTCCTTTCCATGGTTTATTGTATATTCAGGTGATGGGAAATATTTCTTAATTACGTTCATCAGCATACTGGTACCCTGATTATGAATACCTGATCCAACTAATACAGGAACGATCTGACAGTCCATAACGTGAGTTCTAAGTGCAGTAGAAACTTCCTCATAAGTAAACTCTTCACCTGCAAAATAACGCTCCATCAGCTCCTCGCTTGTATCAGCAACAGCCTCAACAAGTGCATCACGGCTGATGTTTAAGTGCTTATCCATATAATCAGGAATATCGCACTCTTCATATTCGCTTGTATCATTGATAAAACGGCGGCCCTTCATCTTTACAACATTTACAAAGCCGACGAACTTTTCATTCTCACGGATCGGCACATGGAACGGTGCTACCTTACGTCCAAAACGATCATTTAACTCAAGAACGATCTTACGATAGCTGGCCTGATCATCATCCATGCCCGTTACAAAAAACAGTCTCGGCAGCTTATACTTTTCGCAAAGCTCCCATGCCTTTAATGTACCAACCTCTACGCCAGATTTGCCGTTGATCACGATAACAGCGGCACCTGCTGCGTGGCAAGCCTCCTCTACTTCTCCTACGAAGTCAAAATATCCAGGTGTATCTAAGAAATTGATCTTGATGTCCTCGAACTCGACCGGAACTACGCTGGTCGAAATGGAAAACTGACGCTTCTGCTCTTCCTTATCATAATCGCTGATGGTGTTTCCGTCCGTCACCTTTCCCATCCTAGCTGTAATACCGGTCTGGTAGGCAATAGCCTCAACAAGTGTTGTCTTACCACATCCGCCATGTCCCATTACTACAACGTTGCGGATGTTTCCAGTTTCATAAACCTTCATAAGTCACGTCCTCCAATCTTTCTTTGCTTTCCAAGTTTATTTTGTCTCTTTTGCAGTATACAATTTCGAGACCCCTTGAAATCTGATAGATATATTATATAAAATATTTCAAATAATTGCAACTATTTTTTCACATTTTTGATATGGTTTTTATTACAATTCATGTTACGAAAGCCATTCACCTTCGGGCTTTTCTGTAAATATTGGATTATCCGTGAATCGTAATCTTTTTCGCACTTTAAAGTGAAAAAGCTTGACTTTCCCCTCCACTTTCGCTAAAATACGTTCAGATACTCTGGTTTTCCTATACTGCCAGAGCACGGAAAGGCAAAATTATGAAGCTTAAGACAATAGGATTTATCGGGCTTGGACTGATTGGCGGTTCAATCGCCCGCAGAATAAAGCAGGTTCACCCTGATACCATAATTATGGCTTATATGAGAACACGCAGCACGCTTGAAGAGGCAAAGGCTGACGGCATTGTTGACATAATTTTAGATGGTGTAGATGAGACACTTAGCGCATGTGACATGATCATCCTTTGCACTCCCGTTTCTTTTAATGAATCGTATTTAAAGGCTATTCGGCCATTTATAAAGCCTGGCTGCATTGTGACTGATGTTGGCAGTACAAAAACAGCTATTCACGAGACGGTAATCGCACTTGACATGGAGGACTGCTTTGTCGGCGGACATCCAATGGCAGGCTCTGAGCGCACTGGATATGCATGCTCAAAGGCTTCTCTTTTGGAGAATGCATATTATGTAATCACGCCGACTTCAAAGACAACGCAAGATCAGCTCGACACAATGATTCAATTTGCCGCTGATCAGGCAGCTATTCCGCTTGTACTTGACTATAAAAACCACGACTATGCAGTTGCCGCAATCAGCCATGTACCGCACGTGATTGCATCATCCTTAGTAAATCTCGTTGCTCAGTCTGATTTTCCTGACGGCACAATGAAAAAAATTGCTGCAGGCGGTTTTAAGGACATCACAAGAATTGCATCTTCCTCTCCTGTTATGTGGGAGCAAATTCTTTTTACAAATAAGGACAATATCATTTCCTTATTAGAGGATTACAAAAAAGCAATTGACCAGACAATAACCGATTTAAAAACAGACAACCACAAAGACATTTACGATATTTTTGAGCAATCTGGTACATACCGCAGCTCCATCAGCGATAAGCGCGGCAGTGCAACAATGAATCCAGAATATGCAATCTTTTGCGATATTCCAGACCAGCCAGGTGCTATCTCTGTCATTGCCACTTTGCTTGCCTTTGAAAATGTCAGCATTAAAAATATCGGAATTAACCATAACCGTGAACATATGGCTGGTACAATCAAAATTGAGTTCCATGATCAGGCTTCCTGCGAAAGAGCAACAAAATGCCTTGAGTACCACCATTACCCGGTTTATCAGAAAAAATAAATATATTTAGAAAGAATTTTTATGAAGATAGTAATTGATTCTTTCTCCGGGTGCAAAGCCAACACAGCTGACGTAGGCTTTATCGGACTTGAATATTGCAAATCTTGTCGAGAAAGAAACAGCTTGTGGAATGGATTTATAAGTTTCTTACTTGCCAGTGGGGACATTATCAGCCACCGTCCTGTCCCCCTGGTCTTTGATTATGTATTCCATCTGTGTTTCTTTTGGCTTCAGTCCCATTTTTTCATAAAATGCTTTTGCTGAATCGTTTCCTTCCCAAACATTTAAAGTAACTTCATAGCAACCGAGTCTCACCGCCTCTTTTTTTACATGTTCAAACAGTTTCTGACCGATATGCTTTCCTCGAATCGTTGTGTCCACACATAGATCATCGATAAATAGCGAGGTAAACTGCACCATATTGTTTGAAAATGGCTGCTGTCTTAATTTGCAAAATGCATATCCTACCACTTGATCTTTTTCATCCACTGCTACATATACCAGATTTTGATCATCCTCAAACATCTGTAACAGTTCTGCATCTGTATATTTTGTTGTTCCACTCACAAAAACATCTGGTCTTATTTTTGCGTGAATTTCAAGAACCTGTGACAACAGATCCATTACTTTTTTGATATCTTTTTCTTCAGCTCTTCTAATTTCAATTTGCTTCTCCATAATTTTTCCTCTCGATTATTTTATCGTATCTTTATCGTGACTCTGCCTTTTTTCAAAATCAACACCCAATCATTTGCTTTCTCTTTTCTTAAATCAAGCTTGAAGCAGGTGTTCCAAGACCAATCTGAAACAGCTTCACTCCTGATATATGGCTCATCAGCAGGACAATAGGAAGTTATACTTTTCATTTTCCTCCACATTTTCCACACCAATGGCATCCATTACAACTATATCTTCTTTTACAAGTTTTGCATCGCGGCTGTATTGGAACATCGGTCTCTCCAGACGGATACGACAAACCAGAACGCTTTGCCTGTACACTTTGGTATGCTTTCGGTATACGATAAACTTTTCCATCTTTAACAAATACATTGCCTGTTCCGATAAAGTCAAATCGAACATTTTCCTTTTCACACTGATCATGTAGCGATTTTACCCACTCATATCGGCAGGGACGATTTCCGTCATAGTTTTCTCCATCACAAAGAACTTGTTCAAATTGCTTTGTTGCAAGATAAGATTCAACATGCACCTCAGATAAAATCGGTGCAATCATAAAAGCCTTGTGTTTTGCAGGAATATCAAGTAATATCGGCAATCTTTCATCGGCTCTTTTTTGATTTTCCGTCGTGACACAAAGTATTACATTCTCCCAGCCATCATTCCAATCGAACGGAAGACACTGCTGGATTCGCCCGGCTCTTTTGGTCTGAATCCAAAAAGAAACATCCGAACGAATCCGAATCATATCCCATATTTCATCACGCCAGACATCTGCCTCTTCCAGAAAAAAATCAGACGTCATGCACACATGCAGCATTGTTCCATACGGTATTTTGTAGATTCCCTGACGTGTTTTCTTTAAGGGAAGATTAAAATTCGTTTTGGTTTTATATATCGAACTTCCATCTTGATCCCTCTGTGCATCTAAGTAGTACATATAGCAGTGATCACAGCCTTCGCTGTATTTGTTACATCCATGCCACGGATTCCAGATATTCATTTTCATAATTCCGCTCTTGTTTCCTCTGGCACTGCTTCAATATCTTCGATCGTTTTCAATGCTTTTTCATCACAAAACGCATTGATCTTGTCAAACAATTTTGCACATGCCAGTGTATCCTTCCACGGCACAACATCACTTTCCAATTTTCCAGCTTGAATGCAACGAATTGCATCTTGAATCTCATATGTAAAACCATTTTTTGTTTCTTGATCTACAAAATGCTCTTTTAATTCTCCGTCATTTCCATACAAATATGCCTCTGATGCATAGTGAGGATGTGGAAGAACGATTTTTCCAAATCGGCCATAAATTACCATCTGCTCCTCTAACTGTGCAACAAAGCTTGTCAGCAAATCAGCAAATGTATCTTCAAAGCAAATGGCAACATGGTCTGTGACATCGACACCGGTATCGCTCCAAGTCGCCGACACGGATATATTTTTAATTGCTTGATTTAAAATAAACGTCGTGATTTCATATGCATAGACCGTGATATCCTTTGTCGCGCCACCTCCCAACTTTGGATTAAAATACCGATTTTCTTTGTCATCTGGCGCTACAAATCCAATATTACACTGCAAAACAGTTGGCGTTCCGATCTTTTCTTGTTCCACCCATCTTTTTGCCTGTTGCACAGCAGGAAGATACCGACTCCACAAAGCTTCCATGACAAAAATCTTTTTCTCACTCGCTAGCGTATACAAGTTCTTCGCTTCCTCTGAATTTTGAAACATCGCTTTCTCACACAAAACTGGTACGCTGTGATTTACGCAGAGCACACTCAAGCGATAATGATCATTTGTTGTCACTGCAATATAGGCACAATCTGGTCTTTCTTTCTCCAATAACATCTCATAATCATCATAATAGCTTTCAACACCATTCTCTTTTGCAAAGTTTTCTGCTCGCGCAAGACTTTTACTGGCAACTGCACATACCTCGCATCCATCAATTCTCGATACGGCATCACAAAACTGCCTTGCAATATGACCTGCTCCTAAAATGGCAAAACGAAATTTTTTCATAAGGGTCCTCCTAGTATCAACTTCTAAGTTCTTCTGTAATAATTACATCTCTATCAAACGGCTCACCAAATATTTCCTCTGCGTAACTTAAAATATTGCTCAATATCATTAAGATAAGACATTGATTCAGCTATTGCACTATCCCCCTGGTCTGATAAACGCTTCTTTAGCTTAGGTGTAGATTGACACCCAAGCTGTCATCAATGTGATCTTTATTTACAATATAATCATGTCATGATGTTGGGACAAAAGATGTTTTGACACGGCATTTCTTGTGATAAAATGCAATGCCATATTTCAATATCTTTGTATATCCCTTCTCACGCAACTCTTGATCATAATTTTTATCTTCGATCTGCTGCAGTGCATCATCGCATTCCTTATCAAGTGCGTTTTCTGTTTTGCTATATTTCAGCTCCAATACCATTCCAATGCGCAAATCATCTTCATTGACTTCAATTAAAATATCGCTAAAGCCATCACCAGATTCCTTATTTGACGTAGCCTTCCAAGCCCCCTGTGATCCGAGAATGCCAATTAGTAATCCATGATAAAAATTTTCACGAATCGACTTGGCAAAAGAATCACGAATACTGATTGTTTTTCCCATATACTCTGTCAATGCGTGCTCCATAGTACTAGCATCAGATGCTAACATTGCGTTGCAAAAACTTCTAAGAAGTTCTCGATTTTGAGAAACGGATCTTTTAAATAGTGCTAATACACGGCGAACCATGCAATCACAAATCTCGCGGTTTGGAATTGCTAAATGATAACGTCCATCTGGCTCTTTTCCACGCTGTGTTAAATATCCTGTCATAAAGAGTGTACTCCACATATTATCAATATTGGAATACAATTCCTTATAAGTTATCATTTCATCCACCTGTTTAACAACCGTATCACCACTTACCAATAATTCCAGTTCGCTTTTCGTCAACATATGCGGATCATTCATACTGTCAACAAAATGCTGAATAACCTCATTCCCGCTGGTATTCATCCA
>ERZ1673736.4178-NODE-4178-length-12189-cov-5.456568_pt1 | contig 12189 bp, 11 predicted proteins | sample MGYA00580212_ERZ1673736 | MGnify/ENA primary metagenome ERZ1673736 (study PRJEB41218, sample SAMN15661752) | gut metagenome | host: Homo sapiens | place: Canada: London | collected 2015-08-20/2019-03-30 | study: EMG produced TPA metagenomics assembly of... | reverse complement strand
TGGAGCATCGAAGATGCGACGAGTGCGCATGCTGGTGGGGTGCTGTGAATGGTAAAAAATAAAGAGTTTTGGCAAAGCAATTTTCTGTCAAAACTCTTTATTTTTATGTGTCCATAAAGTATAATTAGAGTATATATTTGGACACGAGAGGGTGGAATTATGGCTGAAGCGAAGAAAATTAAAGCATATGAAATCGGAGAACTGGATCATTATCTCTTCGGGCAGGGAAATCACTATGAGATATATAAAAAATTAGGTTCTCACAAGGTAAAAGACGGGGATACAGAAGGGGTGTATTTTGCAGTATGGGCGCCGAATGCAAAGGCTGTTTCTGTAATAGGAGAATTTAATAACTGGGATGAGACGGCGAACGAAATGGAGCGTGGGGAGCCGCTTGGAATTTATACCTGTTTTATTCCGGATGTGCCGGAAAATGCAATGTATAAGTATTCTATTGAAACGTATAGCGGAGCCCGGATTTCTAAAGCAGATCCATTTGCAAATTATGCGGAGATGCGTCCGGGAACGGCATCAAGGGTGACGGATCTTTCCAGAATTACATGGTCTGACAGTGCCTGGATGGCGCAGAGAAAGAATTGGGATCACAAAGAGCAGCCGATGTCTGTTTATGAAGCGCATATCGGTTCCTGGAAGAAGCATGATGACGGTACGCCGGATGGATTTTATAATTACAGAGAATTTGCCAGGGAAGCTGTAAAATATATAAAAGATATGGGTTATACGCATATTGAGCTAATGGGAATCGCGGAGCATCCCTTTGATGGTTCCTGGGGATACCAGGTTACAGGGTATTTCGCACCCACTTCCCGGTATGGGACGCCGGAAGATTTTGCCTGGATGATTAACTATTTTCATAAGAATAAGATTGGCGTTATTCTGGATTGGGTACCGGCACATTTCCCGAAAGATGCGCACGGACTGGCTGATTTTGACGGGACGCCTGTTTTTGAGTATGCGGACCCGAGAAAGGGAGAGCATCCGGACTGGGGAACAAAGGTCTTTGATTTTGGAAAAAATGAAGTACGAAACTTTCTGATTTCCAATGCATTGTTCTGGATTGAAGAATTCCATGTAGACGGTTTGCGTGTAGATGCGGTGGCATCTATTCTGTATCTGGACTATGGAAGAAAAGACGGGGAATGGGTTGCCAATGAATATGGCGGCAATAAGAACCTGGAGGCGATAGGATTCTTCAAGCATCTGAATTCTGTTGTACTTGGGCGGAATCCGGGGGCGCTTATGATTGCAGAGGAATCCACGGCGTGGCCGAAGGTGACCGGCGCTGTGGAAGATGACGGATTGGGATTCAGCCTGAAATGGAATATGGGATGGATGCACGATTTTACAGAATATATGAAGCTGGATCCATATTTCAGGAAAGGCGCTCATTATAATATGACCTTTGCCATGAGTTATGCGTACAGCGAACACTACATCCTTGTGCTTTCTCATGACGAGGTGGTGCATCTGAAGTGTTCTATGCTGAATAAGATGCCGGGACTTGGTTTTGATAAATATGCAAACCTGAAAGTCGGATATGCTTTTATGATGGGACATTCCGGTAAGAAGCTTCTTTTTATGGGACAGGAATTTGCACAGCTTCGGGAATGGAGCGAAGCGCGTGAGCTTGACTGGTTCCTTTTGGCAGAGGATGAGCATGTACAGATACAGAATTGGGTGAGAGATCTTCTGCATCTTTATAAACGCAACAAGGCGATGTATGAACAGGATAATTCTTGGGATGGCTTTGAATGGGTGAATGCAGACGATAAAGACAGAAGCATTTACAGCTTTATCCGGCATTCCAAGAATGGAAAGAAGAATCTGTTGTTTGTATGTAATTTTACGCCGATGGCGAGGGATGATTACCGTGTAGGCGTGCCGAGGAGAAAGCAATATAAGCTGGTTTTAAATAGTGATGACGTGAAATATGGCGGAAAAGGAGAAGAACGGCCGTTAGTATATAAGGCGGAGAAAAAGGAGTGTGACGGAAGACCCTATTCTTTTGCATATAAACTGCCGCCATACGGAGTTGCTATATTTGAATTTTAGGAGGAAGGTATGAAGAGTGGATATAAGAAATTCACAGCAGTACTGCTGTGTGTATTGTTAGCCGGTTTGCTTCCGGGTAACATCGGAGGGGGAATATCAGAAGTTAAGGCAGAAGACAGCATAAAAACAAGCGGGCAAATGTCCTGGACGGTAGAAGAAGCAGCCCGGATTGTGAAGGCACACTATAAAAATCAGCTGGAAAAGCCGTATTATGGAGATTATACGATAGCGCCCAGCGAGACGAAGATAACAAATAAAGAATACCGGTTTGTTCTGCGATTTGCCATATCCGACCAGAGAATGCAGGAGCTTTTGGCACAGGGAGTGCCGCCGACCTCCAGTATGTTTGCTGCAAATACATTGGCAGGCATGGTTACTGTTAATAGGAATACCGGAGAGGTTTCAGCAGAGGGAGGCGGATTTTCAACTATTGATTTGCAAACATGGAATATTGGAGACAAATTGTTTGCGGATGTATATACGAGAGACTGGTATTATTATTATGTAATGGATGTATACGATGAGGGAATCATGAAGGGACTCAATGATTATGAGTTCGGACCGACCCAGCCATTAGCCCGTGCTCAGTTTGCGGTCATCCTGCATCGGATGAGTGGTATGCCGGAAATCACATATGCAGAGAAATTCCCGGATGTTCCGGATGCAATGTGGTATACACAGGCAATTCTCTGGGCAAACAGCATTGATGTGGTAAAAGGTTATTCTAACAGCGGCTTGTTTGGTGTATCGGATAATATAAACCGGGAACAGATGGCAGTTATGCTGTACCGTTATGCAGAGTACATGGGATATGATACCAGTATGAAAGTGGATTTTAGCAGCTTCAGTGATGCAGCCAGTGTGAATGAATTTGCTTATGAAGCAATGCAGTGGGCAGTGGGCAATGGAATTATTACGGGAAAAGATAATGGAACAAGACTGGATCCGCAAGGAGGAGCAAGCCGTGCAGAATGTGCTGCCGTCATCATGCGTTTTACGGAGACATACAGGTAAATATTAATAGAAAAATCACGGCAGAAGAACGTCTTCGCTGCCGTGATTTTTTGTTATTATCCTTTTTTGGTTTTCATTCGTTTTATTACTTTTAGTCTGGTAAATTCTTCCCGCTCTTTTTCTTCCAGTTCATTCGTAATATTATAGACAAGAGCGCTGTAGGTTGGAATTGTGATATTTTTCAGTGCGTTAGCACGTTTTTGTGTTTTCTTGATGTTGGCTGCCAGACGGTAGGCAGCATTTTCTACCATGGACAATTTAATTGTCAGGTCTTTTACCTCGCGGAATGCGTCCCGGGCAATATCAATGGACTCATGAGTAGTTCCGAGGGCATAGGTAAGTTTGTTCTGAGCCGCATCGTATTTGACGTGGGGAATTTCTGTTCCCATGATGCTTCTTGTCTGAATGCGGATGGAGTCCTCAATCGGAACGGTATAGGCAAGTTCTTCTACTTTACTGATTCCGTGCTCGATATTTGCACGCTGCAGGCAGGCGTAAGCCTTGGTAAATGTGGTGTCTATCTGTTCCTGGATGCCTTTTGCCTCATCAATCAGATCCATAAGCTCGCGGATAAGAATGTTCCGTTTCTTATCCATAAGGTCATAGCCTTGTTTTGCAAGAGCGAGGGAGTTTTTCGCAAGTATTAAGTTTCCTTTTGTTGGAAATTCACGTGGATCCATAGTGTTCCCCCTTTACATTTTGAAACGGCCTTTCGGTTACGTTGCACCTGTGACCCGTGATGTTAATCCACGTGAAACGGCCGTGAACTTCAAGACCAGAGGTCTTGAAGTCACGTTACGCCTAGACATGAAAGTTATCCCTGATTGATGCGAGCATCATCTGGGATAACTTTCGCGTCTAGTCCGTTTCACGTGGATAGTATTTTTCTATTATCTTTGTGTCGATTCGGTCGAGTTCTTCTTTTGGCAGCAGGGCGAGTAGTTCCCAGCCTAGATCCAGGGTTTCTATCATGGATCGGTTTTCGGTGCGCCCCTGGCCGATGTAGCGTTCTTCAAATTCTTTGCCGAATTTTAAATATTGTTTGTCAACGGGGGACAGTTCGTCTTCTCCGATGACTGAGGCGAGGTTCCTTGCCTCTCCTACTTTAGCGTAGGCGGAAAAGAGCTGGTTGGCGAGATCCTGGTGATCTTCGCGTGTATAGCCTTTTCCGATTCCGTCTTTCATCAGACGGGACAGGGAAGGCAGAATGCTGATCGGCGGGTAGATAGCCTGGCCGTGCAGGTTCCTGTCCAGTACGACCTGGCCTTCGGTGATGTATCCGGTAAGGTCAGGAATCGGGTGAGTAATATCATCATTTGGCATGGTGAGGATCGGCAGTTGTGTTACGGAGCCATTCGATCCGGATACGATGCCGGCGCGCTCATAGATGGTTGCAAGTTCGCTGTATAAGTATCCGGGGTATCCTTTTCTGGATGGAATCTCGCCCTTGGAGGATGAGACTTCACGCATCGCCTCTGCAAAGGAGGTCATGTCGGTCAGGATAACCAGAATGTGCATATTCTGTTCAAAGGCCAGATATTCGGCAACGGTCAGGGCAACCTTTGGTGTAATCAGACGTTCCACTACCGGGTCATTTGCCAGATTGAGGAACATACACACATGGTCGGCAACACCGCTTTCATCAAAGGTTTTGCGGAAGAAGTCGGCAACGTCGTGCTTGACACCCATAGCGCCGAATACGACGGCGAATTTCTCATTGGAGCCGTCGCCTAAGGATGCCTGCTTGACGATCTGTGCGGCAAGCTGGTCGTGAGGCAGACCGTTTCCGGAAAAAATCGGAAGCTTCTGTCCGCGGATTAAGGTGGTAAGTCCGTCAATAGCAGAAATACCGGTGCGGATATAGTTACGTGGGTATTCCCGGCGGACTGGATTCAGTGGGAGACCGTTAATATCTCTGTGGTCAGTGGAAGAGATAGGTCCCAGATCGTCGATTGGTTCGCCGATACCGTTAAAGGTACGTCCCAGCATATCGGGAGCAACGGCGATTTCCATCGGATGTCCACTTAATTTGGTATGGGTATTGTTGAGAGACATATTTTCTGTCCCTTCAAATACCTGAATGATTGCTTTGTCTTCGTATAGCTCGATAATACGTCCCAGCTTCTTGGTATTGCCTTCTACGGTAAATTCTACGATTTCATCGTAAAAGGCATCCTGAATGCCCTCAAGGACAACGAGAGGGCCATTGATATTACTGAGTCCAAGATATTCAATTGCCATAAATGGTCTCTCCTTTATGCGTTTTTATCCATGACCCGCTGTGCGAAATCATCAATATATTTTTTATACATATCTAACATCTGCAGGTTATCGTTAGGTACATCGTATTTGATGGCAATAACCTTTTCAAAAATATTCTCTTCTTTTAGAACGGACATAGGCATTCCCATGGCCACCAGCTTCCGGCAGGTTTTATAAAGATAGAGAATGACGTCCATCATTTTAAACTGTTTCTCCATGGATACGCAGGTATCATCCTTGTGAAATGCATTCTGCTGCAGAAAGCCGAGACGGATGACTCTGGCAATTTCCAGTACCAGCTTCTGATCGTCGGGAAGCACGTCGCCGCCGATTAGTTTCACGATTTCCATCAGGCTGCTTTCCTGGTTCAGAAGCGCCATCAGGCGGTTCCGGTAATCTACGAATTTAGGAGATACATGATCGTTGTACCAGGCGCCTAAGTCATTCAGGTATTCACTGTAGCTGGTGAGCCAGTGAATAGCTGGGAAATGCCTGGAGTATGCCAGTGATTTATCCAGACCCCAGAAGCAGCGTACGAAACGCTTGGTGTTCTGGGTTACCGGTTCGGAGAAATCGCCGCCCTGTGGAGAGACTGCTCCGATGATGGATACGGAACCGTCGGTTCCGTTTAAGTTGTGCATCATTCCGGCGCGCTCATAGAAAGCAGAAAGCCTTGACGCCAGATAAGCAGGAAAGCCTTCTTCAGCAGGCATTTCTTCCAGACGGCCGGAGAGCTCACGCAGAGCTTCTGCCCAGCGGGAGGTGGAATCGGCCATGATTGCCACATCGTATCCCATGTCACGGTAATATTCCGCCAAAGTTAGTCCGGTGTAAATAGAAGCCTCACGGGCGGCTACCGGCATGTTAGAGGTGTTGGCAATCAGCGTTGTTCTGTCCATCAGGGGATTGCCGGAACGTGGGTCTATAAGCTGGGAAAATTCTTCCAGAACCTGTGTCATCTCATTTCCACGTTCACCACAGCCAATGTAAATAATGATATCAGCATCAGACCATTTTGCAATCTGGTGCTGTGTCATGGTTTTACCGGTTCCGAAACCGCCGGGGATGGCGGCGGTGCCACCCTTGGCGATTGGGAACATGGTGTCAAGGATACGCTGTCCGGTAATCAGTGGTACGCTTGCCGGGAAGCGGTGATGTGTGGGTCTTGCCACACGGATCGGCCAGCGCTGCGTCATGGTAAGTTCTTTTGTACTTCCGTCGGAAAGCTGCAGGGTAAGCAGAGGTTCATCGATGGTGTAGTCCCCGTCCGGAACGGCGGAAGTTACTGTGCCTTCCAAATCCGGCGGAACCATACATTTGTGCATAATAGCAGGAGTTTCAGGGACTTCTGCGAAAATATCGCCGCCGTGGAGCAGATCGCCTGCGTTGACAGTGAGATGGGTCTTCCATTTTTTCTCCCGGTTTAGGGAATCTACGCTGACACCCCGGGTAATAAATGCACCGCCGCTGTCTGCAATGCGTTCCAGCGGGCGCTCAATTCCGTCAAAAATGTTATTTAAAATTCCGGGAGCCAGGGTGACGGAGACGGCGGAGCCGGTTGCTTCCACAGTTTCGCCCGGGCGGAGTCCGGATGTCTCTTCATATACCTGAATGGTCGTTCTGTCTTTATCCAAAGAAATAACTTCGCCTACCAGCTTCTGTTCTCCGACATATACCATCTCGGACATTTTAAAACCGGGATTTCCTTTCAAATAGATTACAGGCCCGTTGATGCCGTAAATAATACCTGTTCTAGTATTTTCCATTGCCCGTACCTCCTTCAAATAAGAATTTTCTCCTTGCAGTTTCCAGTGAACCCTTGAAGGAATAATCAATCAGGATATTACGTCCACGGATGACGGCGCGGATACCGCCGGTAAAATCCTCTTTGCTTATGGTAAGAAGCAGACCGGTGTGTTCTTCGAGGTAGGCTTTTATACTCTCGTCCGTCGGGTTGATATAGATGGCGATAGGCTCGCTGCCGGCAAAGGCGGCGGCCTTTTCAATATAAGATACCAGGAGATTTTTGTAATCTTCGGTATGCATGTATTCATTTAACAATTGTTCGACTTCCTGAAACAGGCGCTGCTTTAAGTCGGTCTGTGTCTTACTAAGCTCACGTTTTAGTTCAATCTGTGCCTTGGATGCTGCCATGTTGATTTGCTGTTCTGCGTTAGTAGTTTCTGCTTTAATCCTCGTTTCAGACTGGCGGATGGCTTCTTCCCGGTGCTCCCGGAACAGTTCCTCCAGGGCATTTTGATGCTGCCGGATAATGGCGCTGCCTTCGGCTCTTGCTTCCTCCATGGCGGCGGTCTGCAGATGTGCAAGTTTTTCTTCTATCGTCAAGTCGGTCACCTTCTTTTCTTCAAATTGGGGCTGTGAATGGTAACAAATCATAAGGTCTTTGGCTTAGAGCTTCAGACCGATTGCCTCATTTACATAAGAAGTGATAAAGTCTTTCTTGCGTCCGGTTCCGTGTCTGTCAGGAATCTCAATTAAGAGGGGCATTTTGCGGGCAAGCTTGATTTCGTCAATCAAATCCGGAAATTCGCGTCCGAATTTTTCTGTCAGAAGTACAATTCCGATGGAGCTGTCATTCATGGCAGTTTCCAGTGCTTCCCGAAGCTCCGGACGTTCGTGGACGACAACGCCGTCCACGCCGGCAAGCCGCATTCCTGTCAGAGTATCGACATTATCACTGATTAAATACATTTTCATCTTATAATCTACCTATGATCATGAAGGAGATAATCAGACCATAAAGGCAGACACCTTCTGCAAGACCTACGAAAATAAGGGATTTACCGAGTGCACTGGAGTCTTCGCTGATCGCTCCGAGAGCAGCGCTTGCGGCACTCGCTACGGCAATACCGCCGCCTACACAAGATAAACCGGTTGAAAGTGCAGCGGCAAGATAACCGAACCCTGTTGCATTGGAAGCAGCGGAAGCAGCGGCGTCAGCAGCTTCTACATGTCCGCCGAACATCATGATGCCTGCGATAATGAAGCAGCCAAAATAGAAGAAAATGTTGACGCCAAGCGCTCTTTTGTAACGCTTAGTGTTCTTCTGCCCAATCAGATAGTAACCGAATGGAAGAATGATTCCAAGTACGATAGCTGCAATGAGTAATAATTTGATTGTTAATGTCATAGTAATTTACCTCCTTAAAAATGGGTGATTTATTTGTGACCTGCACTATGGTTGGTGAATGGTTTAAATTCCCGCCCTGTTCCTTTGTAGAACCGGCTGAACATTTCATAATATTCCAGACGGAGAACCTGAATACCTACAATCAGTCCTTCCAGACCACAGACAATCAGGTTGCCAAGCACGATTCCAAACCAGTTAATGGAACCACCGTCTGTTGCGCCTGAGAGCATCAGCACCACCTCCATGATGGCGGCGTGGCTGACTGCAAAAGCGCCGATACGCACATAGGAAAGGGTATTTGAAAAATAACTCAGCATGGTTTCAAATAATTCAAAAAATCCTTGTACCAGGAACATTACTTTTCCTGTTTCCAATTTCTTGTGGTTTTTCTCTACAAGGTTCGTAAGAGGTTCCTTGAAGAGGAAAGCAAGAATCGGAAGTCCCAGGAAGATAACCATGAAAATATTCCCCGGAACGGTGTGGCCGCTCATGTAGAGCACGATGGTCAGCACAAGGAAGCCGTAAAATACAAGTCCTGCAATTCCGTTATTGGAGAATAGAAGCTCGCCTGTGTTGTGGCTGCGTACGGCATTGATAATCTGGAAAATCATAACCAGAATATTTAATCCCATACCAAAGGCAATTGCGATGACAAATACGGTGTTGAGCTGTCCTACGAAAGGAAGTTTCGTCATTGCTTCCACGGGTCTTAGCCAGTGAGCTTCGATAACATTTTCAAATCCAAATACGCTGCCGAACATGAATCCGAAGAACATGGAGAAAATCCCCGCTACGGATATAATCCCTGCCAGGTTTATTTTTTTCAGCAGGTAGAGAATCCCACCTCCGGCAAACAGGCAGAATCCCTGGCCTACGTCGCCGAACATTGCGCCGAAGATAAAGGTATAGGTCAGCGCTACGAATATGGTCGGATCGATTTCGCTGTGGTCGGGCAGGCCGTACATCTGGATGAACATCTCAAAAGGTTTGAAAATCTTTGGGTTCTTAAGTTTGGTCGGAGGGTCTCCGAAAAATTTCTCCCGATCTTCCTCCACGACGACGAATACTTTGTCATCATTCTTGGTTTCTTCAATGAATGCATTCACATCATCTTCGCCCATCCAGCCGCAGAGAATATAGTAATCTTCCAGTTTGTCATTTTTGTCGTCAATCCTTGCGGCCATCTTGCGGACGTCAAAGTTATTTGTCAGCTCTTCCAGCCTTTTTCTGGCGCCCAGAAGATTGGAAGCATTGTCGGCAAGCATTTCTGTCGTTTCCTTTTCTAATTGTTCAATCTCTTTGGATTTTTCCGTAATAGCCTGCGACAGCTCCTGGTAGGCGGTTGCCGGTGTCCCACTGAATCCTTCGGGAAGCGATATCCTCTCAAAGTGCAGGGAATTAAACACAGAATCAACTTTGCCGGAGTCCGTGTTGGCGGTAAAATAACAACCATATACGTAATTAGCGTCTCGGGCGCCTTCCAGGAAAATTGCATTCAGATCCTCGAACAGATATTTTTCAAGCTTGTGGAAATAATCTACGTCAATCCGCCCGAATTTGACACGCATGTATTTGTAATGGGTAACATCCTGGAGTTCAAAATCCAGTGGCTGGAAAGGTTCCAGCACGTTTAATTTTTCGTGAAGGGAAGTCTTTTCCTTTTCCAGCGCTTCAATCTGTTCCTGATAATTCAGGTAATTGTGATTGACTTCGCGGATCAGATCCATCATTTCCTCCGGAGTGTGCGATAGATCAGGTTTGGCATTTCCTTCGGGAAGCATGGAAACGAATTGCTCCGCTTTGGTAAGCGACTCCTTGTAAGGATTAAGCTCAACGAAAGGCAGCAGGTTTTCTGTGGTCTTAAGTTCAGAAATCGCGTGTTCCAGCTGCATCTCATATTTTGAGAGGTAGACATCACTGACTCGGTCTATATCATGGATGGGGCCGGTGATGCTTAAAAATTTCATTTTAACAATCAATTTGTTACACCTCCTAAGTATCCCAGCGTCTCTTGCCGCGTAAGACCATAGCGGACGCATTCAAGAGCTGTGGTTAATTTATAAATTTCTTCTTCTTTTAAGAAGAGGTAAGTTGTAATTGATGCGATGGACCAGGGATTGTTCCTGCGGTCGGCGATATAAAGCCGGTAGAGACATTCCTTGTACATCTGTTCAATGGTCTTCTTCTGTTCGAAATCATACTTTCTGGCATAGGCAGTGCTTTCCATCAGTTTTCGGAATTCATCAGCAGAAGGAGCCTCAACCAGAGCTTTAAATTCATCTACATGGATCCGGTAATGGATCGGAATCGTCAGAGTGTAGATATCCGGCGGAAGCATATGATAGTATTTTTTTGCCCGGTAAATCCACTGAAGGTTCAGAAGGTCGATTCTGGAACCGCAGTCTCTGGTAAACAGCTCAAGCTCTTTTTTCTTAAGGATCCGGCGTTTGGATTTCCACAGTGTTGTAAAATAGTAAAGATCCAGCGCCAGGTCGTAATCAAAAAGCGTTGCGGCGCCGGAATCACGGAGCCTTTTCAAGGGAGTATAGTATTCCGTATCTTTCAGATTATCTACCAGTTCGTCGATATTCTGGGAAGTAATCAGACGGTCTATGGAAATCTGAGAATAACGGTCAAAAAACTCTTTTTTATAATTCAAATCAAATGGTTTGTCATAGTGGTTGAAGACAATACGCAGGCAGTAGTTGATTACATCTACTTCGTAGCGCTTCAGATAGAGCTTTAAAAATTTTTTCTGCTCTATGCCGCCAAAACGGAAAAGCCTTGTATAGTCGTTGTAAAGAGACTGATACAGAATTTTTTCAATATTTCCTCTGTGATAGAGGGATTCGTCCATTTGATTAAGAAGCTCGGAGTAAGCGGGCTTTCCCTTTAAAAAGGAAATAATGTCAAGAACACTTTTCATTGCGGCAATATTGTCAAAATCCTCCTTCGTCAGGAGCTTTGCCTGCATGGCACGAACTTTTGTGACAATGCCGCTGTAAGCCATAACATTTCCCATAGTTTTATACCTCTGTAATTTGTTTCAAAATATTCTCTGCATATTTCGTATGGTTCTTTTCAAAGTCCTGAATCAGAGCCTCTATGGCGGAGCGGTTTTTCAGGCGCTGCTCTTCCAGAATCCTGTCCGTGTTTTTTTTCATTTCACTACGAATAGAATGAAGCTTTGCCTGTGTATCTGCCTCCAGCTTTGCATCAAATGCATCGCGCTTATCCTGGATCTCACGTTCAATCGAGGGCTTTTGCGCCTCAGCGTGGGCTACAATCGCTTCTGCGGTTGACTCAATATCTGCTAACCGGTTCACAATAGAATTCATAGAATGCCTCCTTTTCATGCCCGTTTCTACCTATTATTATAGTGTAGACATCCGGGTATTATTGTCATAATTATCATACTCTTATTTTTGAAAAAATCTAGTACAAAGTTTACTTTTTTTTTTCTGGGTATTATACTACTCTTTGATGAATGTGAATAATACATAGATTATATAGAAGGAATATAATTATTATATGGATGTGAATTTTGAATATTATAAAGTATTTTATTATGTAGCAAAATATGAAAATATTACAAAAGCAGCGGGCGTATTAAAAAGCAATCAGCCCAATGTAACCCGGATTATTAAGCTTTTGGAGTCACAGTTAAACTGCCGGCTTTTTATCCGTGA
>ERZ1673736.4170-NODE-4170-length-12226-cov-7.210829_pt1 | contig 12226 bp, 10 predicted proteins | sample MGYA00580212_ERZ1673736 | MGnify/ENA primary metagenome ERZ1673736 (study PRJEB41218, sample SAMN15661752) | gut metagenome | host: Homo sapiens | place: Canada: London | collected 2015-08-20/2019-03-30 | study: EMG produced TPA metagenomics assembly of... | reverse complement strand
CCGCGATCATCGGCCGCAAGGGCATCGAGAAGATCGTGAAGATCGACCTTTCGAAGGAAGAGGCCGAGAAGTTCGCAGCTTCGGCCGACGCGGTCCGCAAGACCAACAACGTGCTCCACGAGATCAAGGCGATCTAGTTCCTCGCCAAGATATACGGCAAGGCCGCCCCGGAATCCGGGGCGGCTTTTTGTTTCCCGGATGAAATTCTCCGCACCCGGCCGGACATTCCGGCGACTTTGCGCAGGCGTCACAACCGATCCCCCGCAAAACCCGGCACAGGATTCCGGGCCGCGACACGTATTCGAAACAGTCCGCAAAAACCGCCGCCACACGCATCCGAAACGGCCCGCAGAGACCGCCGCCACACGCAAAAGGCTGCCCCCGAAAGGGCAGCCTTTTATGCCGGTCGCAGCAGCGCGGACTCAGAAACTGAACTTCGCGCCGACGAACCAGCTGCGGGGCAGCGACGGACCGTAGATATAGCCCGAATCGCGGTCGGCGCCCTTGTCGAAATCCTTCTGGTAGGCATTGAAGAGGTTCTGCACGCCCCCGTAAAGCTGCAAGGTTATCTCCTTGTAGATATGCAGGTCGTACGACAGGCGGACGTTCATATCGAAGAACGACGGCGTCGAGACGGCCGCATCCTGCGCGACGCCCGATCCGGCCATGTGCTGCACGAGCATCGAGCCGGTGCAGGTTCCCGTCAGGTCGGCCGTGAAGTTCCGGACCGGCTTGAACGACGCCGTGAAGTAGCCGTAGGCGTCGGGGGTGCGGAACATGCGGCGCACGGGCGGCACGTCGGCGTCCTCGCTCCACTGTTCAGGCTCCTTATAGCGGCTCTGCTGGAGGGTTACGCCCGCCTGCAGTTCGAACCAGCGGGTGAAAATCGCCCGCCCCTCGACGTTGAAGCCGCGCACGGCGGCGCCCGAACCGTTGTAACGCTCCTTGATCTTGCCTCCGTCGTCCGTATCTTCCAGATCGCGCAGTGCGAAGACGTCGTCGAGAATCGTATAGAACCCCTCGACCAGCAGGTTGGTCTGCACCCTGCCGAAGTTGTGATAAAGGTCGGCCGAAAGGCTCACGCTGTGCGAACGCTCCTCCTTGAGGTCGTCGGCGAGCCGGATGCGGACCCGCTTGCCGCCCACCACGGCGATATGCATGTCCTCGTCGAAGGCCTGCGGTGCCCGATAGCCGCCCGCATAGCTCACGCGCAGGTTCACCGCCTCCGAAGGGTTGAAACGAATATTTGCGCGGGGACTGAAAATCACGTGGTCCACCAGATTATGCTTGTCGAAACGTCCGCCGATCAGCAGCGACCATCTCTTCGTTTTCCATTCGTTCTGCAGGTAGCCGCCCACGATATGCACCGTCTGGGCGGTGTTGATGTCGTAGCCGATCGAACGGTCGTTCAGGTCGTCGTAGCTGTATTCGCTGCCGAGCGTCAGTTCGGCGGGCATGAAAAGCAGTTTCCGGAACGCATGGACGTACTGTACGCCCGCCGCGACCGTAAGGTCGTGCGTCGTACCGTATGCGTCGGGGTCCTGCTTGCTGCCGTAGTAGCTCTTGCGGGCCGTATTCTGGAACGACGCATAGGCGTTGAAACGGTTGCGGCGGTCGGCCGACGAGATGTCGAACGAAAGGCTTCCGCCGTCGATCGAGTGGTCGGTCTGCTCGGCCACCATCGCCTCGTGGGGCGGCAGGTCCAGCAGGTCGCCGCCGCGGCGGTATTCGTCGATGTGGTGGTACTGCGCCGTGATGCGCGAATAGGCGCCCGTGCGGAAGAACGACCGCATGCCGGCCGACCGGCTGTTGATCAGGGGCAGCTCGGTAAATCCGTCGCCGTCGTGGTCGTACCCCGAACGGTGGCGGTTCTGAGCGAAGACGCAAAGCCCCGCACGGCCGCTCTCGGTCACGAGCGACGCATTGAGCATCGTGTTGTTGTCGTAGGAGTTGCTGCCGCCGAGCGAGGTCAGCGTATGCGCCAATTGCGCCGAATTGCGCGAAGGTTCCTTGGTGATGACGTTGATCGTGCCGCCGATGGCCGACGAGCCGTACAGCGCCGAACCGCCACCGCGCAGCACCTCGACCCGCTCGATCATGTTGGCCGGAATCTGCTCCAGTCCGTAGACGCCCGTCAGGGCCGAAAAGACCGGATGCGAATCGACGAGAATCTGCGAATAATGGCCGTCGAGTCCGTTGATGCGCACCTGCGCGAAGCCGCAGTTCTGGCAGTCGTCCTCGACCCGCACGCCGGGCTGGAACGAAAGCCCCTGCGCCAGACACGAAGCGTTCGTTTTCTCGAACAGCGCGGCGTCCAGCACGCTCACCAGCGCAGGCGCTTCGCGCCGCAGCGTGGCCGAGCGGCTGGCCGAGACGACCACTTCGTCCATCGAAATGCCGCTCTGCACCACCTCGAAATTCAGTTCGAGGGTCTGTCCCCGTTCGAGCGTCACCTTTTTCTCCAGCACGGCGTACCCCAGCGCACGGACTTCGAGCGTCAGCTCGCCTTCGGGCAGGTTTTTCAGAAAATAGTGTCCCGACGCGTCGGTCGTGGTGCCGAATGCCGTGCCTGTCACGGCGACGGTCGCATAGGGAAGGTGTTCATGGGTTTCACGGTCCACGACGTGGCCGAAAAGATTGGCGTCGGTGCTCTTCTTCGGCGTCTCCGCGGCCGACGCACCGGCATACAGGCACATGAAGAGTGCCGGCAACAGATATTTTTTCATTGCTTATCGGATTGTTTGAATGACATACGTAACCCGCCGGACCGCACGGCCCGGCAAAAAACAGGATGGGAAGGGGATTGCGGGTTACGCCGCGGGAGGCGCGCGCAGCGAAACGCCCGGAACCGGCATGCAGCGTCTGCACTGCGTGGCTTCGGGCATCAGAACGCCCAGCATCCCGCAATAGAACGAGTGCGCGGGCTGTACTGCGTCGAGATAGGGGAAGAAATAGAAGTCGTCGACGATACAGCGTTCCACCACGATCTGATGCGCGCCGTTGTCGGGCATCAGATCGCCGCAGAGCGCGGCGAAATGCGCAGGGTCCTCCTTGTAGATGTGGACCTTGTGTCCTGCGTACGCTGCGACCAGAATCAGCAGCAGCAGAGCGGCGTATATTCGTTTGGGTGCTTTGCGTATCATCTTTCTGCAGCCAAAAGTAGCACAAAAAAAGGACCGCACAAAACGGTCCTGCAAAAATACCCACAAACGGGGATGTATGTCGTGTCCTGCACCCGGCCGGGAGCGGACGATGCGGCCCGCTGCCCTGCGGGAACGGGCGCCTAAATGCTGATGTCGAGGATCTCGAAGTGAATCGTTCCGGCGGGAACCTCCACGTCGACCCGGTCGCCCTTCTTGTGGCCCAGCAGCGCTTTGGCGATCGGCGTGCCGATGGCCAGCTTGCCCTCGCGCAGGTTGGCTTCGTGCTCGGCGACGATGGTGTAGACCATCTCCTTCTTGGTGTTGTGATTCAGCAGCGTCACTTTGCTCAGAATCTGCACCTTGCTCTTGTCGATCTTCGACTCGTCGATCACCCGTGCGTTGGCAAGCGAATCCTCCAGCTTGGCTATACGCATCTCCAGCATACCCTGCGCCTCGCGGGCAGCGTCGTACTCTGCGTTCTCCGAAAGGTCGCCCTTGTCGCGCGCTTCGGCAATCGCCGCCGAAATTGCAGGACGCTCGACGGAACGCATGTGGTCGAGCTCGTCCCTGAGTTTCTTGTACCCCTCCGCTGTCAGATAGATAATCTCTTTTGCCATAATTTTATACGAGTCCGACGTATTCAGTTTCATAACACCGCGAAAGATTTCAAATGCCGGAACCCGTCGAACTCTCTTTAGGCATCCGAAAACGCCCGCCCCGCATCTAAAACCTTCCTGAATCCCCCTCCGCAGAGGAGGAGTTTCGAATTAAACATCGTAAAAAAATAAGAATCCTGACCGGTGAAGGCCAGAACCCTGATTTTCATTATACAGCAAAGATAGGAAGTATATTCCGAATTTCCAAATCTTTTTTCAACCTGCATGGCACGGAGTATGCCCTCACGCACGGGTTATGTATCTGCTGCTTGCAATTCACATCGCATGGACGCTCGGAGCCGTTCCGCTCGTCACCCGACAGAAACGTCTGCCCGCGTCGGCTGCGGCGTGGCTGGCGCTGATCCTGCTGCTCCCCGTAGCCGGCACGCTGCTCTACGTACTGGCTGGTTACCGGCCGCACCTCCCGGCGGCGGAACGCCGCGCATACCGCGGCGACCGTCTCGGACAGATCATCGCACGGGGCTGCGGCACACGCATCACCCGCCACAACAGCGTCGAACTGCTCCACAACGGCAACAACGCCTTCACGGCGCTGATCGCCTCGCTCCAGCGGGCCGTGCGGTCGATCCACATGGAGTACTACATCATCCGCGACGACCGCATCGGACGCACCATCGCCGAAATCCTGATACGCAAAGCCCGTGCGGGACTCGAAGTGCGCGTCATCTACGACGCCGTCGGCTCGTGGCGGCTCAGCCGCACGATGCTGCGCCGCATGCACGAGGCGGGCGTCGAGACGGCGGCTTTCGAACCGGTGCGTTTCCCGTGGTTCACCACGCGCGTCACCCGCCGCAACCACCGCAAAATAGTCGTTACGGACGGAAAGGTCGCCTACTTGGGTGGCATAAACATTGCGAAATACTACCTCGACGGAGATTACATGGGCAAGTGGCGCGACGAGCACCTTCGCGTCGAGGGCGACGCTGTCGCCGACCTGCAGAAGCTCTTCATCGCCGACTGGGCGCGCGTACGCGGCGAGAGTCTCGACATCCGCCGCCATATCGCGCCGCACGACATCCGGCAGCGGCTGCCGATCCAGCTCGCATGGGCCGAAGAGGGTTCCTCGCGGCTGACCATCGCCGAGGCGTTCGCCGCGGCCATCGTCCGGGCGCAGCGCAGGGTGCGCATATCCTCGCCCTACTTCCTGCCGCCCGCGATGCTGCTCGACGCGCTGCGGCTGGCGGCCCGGAGCGGCGTGAGGGTGCAGGTGATGATCCCGACGTGCAGCGACTCGCCGTTCACGGACCTGATATCGGACTCCTACGTCGGAGACCTGCTCGACGCGGGGATCGAACTCTACCGCTACGCCAACGGCTTCCTGCATGCCAAACTGCTGATCGTGGACGACGACACGGCCTCGGTCGGCACCGCGAACATGGATTACCGCAGTCTGCTGGACAACCTCGAAGTCACGGCCTTCATCCGCGACCGGCAGGTCGTCCGGGAGCTGTCCGCCACCTTCGACGGCGATCTGGCCTCGTGCCGGCGGATCGTGCGGGACGAGTGGCGGCCGGCGGCATGGCGGCGCACGCTGGGCGATGTGCTGCGGCTCGTGTCACCCCTGATGTAACCTCCGCAGCAACCTTAAAACCAGCTAATTTCGGCATGAAACATCTCTTCCCGCTCCTGCTCTGCGCGCTGCTGCTCACCGGCGCGGCTTCGGCCCAGCGCCGCTTTCAGGTCGGCGTCCGCGGCGGCGTCACCACCACCAGCTACACCTTTTCCCGTGTGGAAATCGGAGAAAACCGATTCCGGCCCGGTCCCGCCAAGGCGGGCTATCAGGCGGGCTTGGTCCTGCGGTTCAACCTCACCCGCCGCCTGCATCTGCAGTCGGAGCTAAATTTCGCATTCGTCAATTACTCGATCCGCGCCGAAGGCTCCCGCACCCGCAGCGTCTCGCTGCGTTCGGAGCGGTTCGAAATCCCGCTGCAGCTGGGTCTCCAGTTCGGGCCCCTGCGGCTCTTCGGCGGCGCCCAGTTCCGCGTGGCCGACTCCGAGCGGGACAGCGCCCCGAAACTGCTGAAGGTGAATTTCAACGACGACGTCGGCATCATGGGCGGCGTGGGATTCAACATCCGCAAATTCTTTTTCGACTTCCGCCTGTCTGGTTACGCCCGTTCACACGTCTGGAACACCTTCGTCTCCGACGGCGTGTCGCAGCGGGTCAGGATCCCGCGCAACCTCGTTTACGGAGGTTCGGTCGGGTTCTTCTTCTGAACAAAAAACAAGGGTGCGGAGACGCACTCTTTTTTTGCACAATAAATAATTTTGCAAATCGTTAATTTATGCGTAACTTTGCGCGATAAAGCGCCGTAAAAGATTTATCGATGAAGCAGACTTTTTTATACGCCGTGTGCGGAGTGATCCTGATCACTGCATTTAGCGGATGCGCAGGAATCAACGCCCTGCTCAAAAGCGGACAACCCGACCTGATTTACAGCAAGGCGCTGGAGTACTACCAGAAGGAGAAGTGGTCGCGGGCCTCGACGCTCTTCGAAGGCGTCCAGCACTACTACTCCGGCACGCCCCGCGAAGACAGCATTTCGTTCTTCAACGCCCGCTGCAAATACAAGAACCGCGATTACGACACGGCGGCGACGCTTCTCGACGATTTCCGCCGCAAGTTCGGCCGCAGCGCCTTCATCGAGGACGCCGAAGGCATGTACGCACTCTGCTTCTACTATCTTTCGCCCGGCCCTTCGCGCGACCAGACGATGACCGGACAGGCGCTGATCGCCATCAACGAATTCATGTCGCGCTATCCGCACAGCGAGCAGATCGAGAATTTCAAGACCATCAACACCGAGCTGACGCAGCGCCTACACGACAAGGCCTACCTCAACGCATACACTTATTATAAGATAGGCCGCTACAAGTCGGCCATCGTATCGCTCAAGAACGCGCTCAAGCAATACCCCGAAAGTTCGCACCGCGAGGAGATCATGTACCTGATCGTGGACGCCAGCTACCGCTTCGCCAGCAACTCGGTCGCCGAGAAGCAGACCGACCGCTATCTGGCGATGCTCGACTCGTACCTCTCGTTCAAAGAGGAGTTCCCCGAATCGAAACATATCAAGGAGGTGGACCGCATGGCCCAGCACGCCCGCGATTATCTGGACCGCAACAAGCAAGAAGACAACAACATATAGCAATGGAAATCAAGAAGAACATTCCCAACAACACCATTACGCGTAAACTGGTCGATCTGGACCGGGAGACCGGCAATGTCTACGAGTCGATAAATATCATCGCCCGCCGCGCCAACCAGATCGCAACCGAGCTGAAGACCGAGCTGAACCGCAAGCTCGCCGACTTCTCATCGCCCACGGACACCATGGAGGAGACCTTCGAGAACCGCGAGCAGATCGAGATTTCGCGCTATTACGAGCGTCTTCCCAAGCCCGCGATCATCGCCACCGAGGAGTTCCTCGACGACGAGCTTTTCTTCAAGGAGAACAAAGAGGTCAAGGAGGCGTAACAGCCCGCCGGCATGGACTCGCAGGGACACGACATACAAAGCCCCGGCGCCGGCCGCACGGTCGAAGGACTCGCGGGACGGCGCATACTGCTGGGCATTACGGGAAGCATAGCGGCCTACAAGGCGGCTGTGCTCTGTCGTTTATTGAAGTGCGCGGGCGCCGAAGTGCGCGTCGTCATGACGCCGCTGGCCAAGCAGTTCATCACGCCCCTGACGATGGCCACCCTCTCGAAAAACCCGATTCTCGTGGAATTCTTCGACCCGGAAAACGGAGCGTGGAATTCGCACGTCTCGCTCGGCGAGTGGGCCGACTGTTACCTGATAGCCCCCGCCACGGCCAATACGCTGGCCAAAATGGCCTGCGGCATCGCCGACAACCTGCTGCTGACGACCTACCTCTCGGCCCGCTGCCCGGTGGTCGTCGCCCCCGCCATGGATCTGGACATGTACGCCCACCCCACGACCCAGGAGAACCTGCGCCGGCTGGCCGGACACGGCGTGCGGATCGCCGAACCCGCCGAAGGGGAGCTCGCCAGCGGGCTCACGGGCAAGGGACGCATGGCCGAACCTGCGGAAATCGCCGCTTATGTCGGCACCCTCCTCGCCGCGGAAAACCCCGAAAAAAAAAAGCACCTGTCCGGTAAACGCTTCGTCGTAACGGCAGGCGCCACGATCGAAGCCATCGACCCCGTGCGGTTCATCTCGAACCACTCGTCGGGCAAGATGGGCTACGCCATTGCGGGCGCACTGGCCGCCCGCGGCGCCGACGTAACGCTCGTCAGCGGCCGCACGGCCCTGCCGACGCCCGCCGGAGTCCGGCGTACGGACGTGCTCTCGGCCGCCGAGATGTACGACGCCGCCACCGCGGCTTTCGACCGAGCCGACGGAGCCGTCATGTGCGCGGCCGTCGCGGACTACACGCCCGATACCGTTTCGGAGACGAAAATCAAAAAATGCGGCGGCGAAATGTGCATCACCCTGCGCCGTACGCGCGACATCGCCGCCGAACTGGGCGCACGCAAAAGCAGCCGCCTGCTGGTGGGCTTCGCGCTCGAAACCCACGACGAACAGGTCAACGCCGAAGCCAAGCTCGCCAAGAAAAACTTCGACTTCATCGTCCTCAACTCGCTGCGCGACGCCGGGGCCGGATTCCGCGGCGACACCAACAAAGTCACCTTCATCGACCGCAGCGGCCGGGAGGAACTCCCCCTGATGCCGAAGTCCGAAGTCGCGGAACGCATCGCCGATAAAATCGAATCACTGTTAAAATAGGCCGCCATGTTACGTCGTCTGTCGGTTGAGAATTACGCGCTTATCGAAAAGCTCGAAATGGAGCTGGACCCGCACCTGAACATTATCACGGGTGAGACGGGAGCCGGCAAATCCATCCTGCTCGGTGCTTTGGGCCTGCTGCTCGGAGCCAAGAACGACGGCTCGGCCATGAAAGACGCGGCGCGCAACTGCGTGGTCGAAGGGACTTTCGACCTTTCGGGCCGCGGTATGGAGTCGTTCTTCGACGAGAACGACCTCGACTATGCTCCCGAAACGCACGTTACGCGCATGACAACCCCGGCCGGCAAGAGCCGCGCCTTCATCAACGACATTCCGGTCCAGCTCGCGCAGCTGCGCGAATTCGGCACCCGCCTGATCGACATACACTCCCAGCACCAGAACCTGATTCTCTCCTCGGAGGAGTTCCGCACCTCGGCGCTCGACACCGTGGCCGGAAACGGCGGGCTGCTCGCGCAGTACACGGCGCAGTACGCCCGGCTTTCCGAACTGCGGCGCCAACTCGCAGCCCTGCGCGAAGCGGCCGCAGACGGACGCCGCGACGAGGAGTGGCTGCGTTTCCAGTGCGAAGAGCTGACCGCCGCCAACCTCCGCGAAGGCGAGCAGGCCGCGACCGAAGCGGAACTTGCCGTACTGGAAAACGCCGACCGCATCGGCGAAGTCCTCACCACGCTCCGCAACGCATTCGACGCCGACGAAACGGGGATTCTCACCCTGCTCAAAAACTCGGAAAACGACCTCGTACGCATCCGCGAACACTACCCCGCCGCCGGGGAGTACGCCGAGCGCATACACTCGGTGCTCGAAGAGCTGAAAGACATCGACAACGCCGCGGCCGCCGACTGCGAACGGATCGACGCCGACCCCGAACGGCTGGCGAAGCTCTCGGCGCGTCTCGACACCCTCTATGCGCTCCAGCAGAAGCACCGCGTCGCCTCCGAAGCCGAACTGATCGCCGCACGCGACGGTTACGCCGCCCGGCTGGCGGCCATCGTCCACGGCGACGAGGAGATCGCCGCGACCGAAAAAGCGCTGCACGAAACCGAGCAGAAAGCGGCCGCATTGGCCGACCGCCTGCACAAAGCCCGCGAAAAAGCCGCCGCAGGCTTCGCGAAACAGATCCTTGCCACGCTGACGCAACTGGGCATGCCCGACACGGTGTTCGAAGTGGCGCTGACGCCGCTCGCCGAACTGGGCCGCACGGGCCGCGACAATGTGGTTTTCCTCTTCACGGCCAACCGCAGCGCAACGCCCCAGCCCGTCGAGCGGATCGCTTCGGGCGGCGAGCTTTCCCGCGTCATGCTGGCCCTCAAAGCCCTGCTGGCCCGGTGCATGCAGCTGCCGACGGTCATCTTCGACGAAATAGACACGGGCGTTTCGGGCCGCATCGCCGACGCCATGGGAGAGATCATCGAGTCGCTCTCGGCGACGATGCAGGTCGTGGACATCACCCACCTGCCGCAGGTCGCCTCGAAAGGCTCGGCCCACTTCGTGGTCTACAAGCAGGACGGACGCACCGGCATCCGGCGTCTGACGGCCGAAGAACGCATCACCGAGATCGCCAAGATGCTCTCCGGCAGCCGGATAACCGACGCTGCAGTCGCGCAGGCCCGCATCCTGCTAGGCAAATAACACCCCGACAAACCGCAAGCCTGCCGGAACGAATTCGCTCCGGCAAGCCCTTTTAACCCTTCATAGCATCGCACAATGGACAAACTCAGCACCCTCGCCGCCGCGAACCAGCAGCGCGCCCAAGAGGTCATCCGCGACAGCGGCATCGAAAGCATCTGGCGTTCCGTGGGCGCCGAACCGCATTTGGTCGGCTCGCTCCGCACGGGACTGCTGATAACGCACCGCGACATCGACTTCCACATCTACTCATCGCCCCTGCGCGTAGCGGACAGCTTCGCCGCCATGGCCCGGCTGGCCGAAAACAGCCGCATCCGCCGCATCGAATACGGCAACCTGCTCGACACGAGCGAGGAGTGCCTCGAATGGCACGCATGGTATGCCGACGCCGACGACCAGCTTTGGCAGATCGACATGATCCACATGCCGAAAGGCTCGGCCTACGACGGCTATTTCGAACGGGTTGCCGACCGGATCGCCGCCGTGCTGACCGACCAAACGCGCGAAACCATCCTCCGGCTCAAATACGAAACTCCGGAGACCGAGAAAATCATGGGTATCGAATACTATCAGGCCGTGCTGCGCGACGGAGTCCGCACCTACGCCGAATTTGAGGCATGGCGCGCCGCAAACCCCGTCACCGGCGTGCTGGAGTGGATGCCGTGAGCCGCCCCTCCCGGTCACGGGACCGGCAGGCGGTAACAGCCGAAGACGGCTCCCGACAACAAAAAAAACCGGAGACCTTGTCGGAGGTCTCCGGTTTTCATATGGCAACCGATGATTACATCATGCCGCCCATACCGCCTGCGGGCATTGCCGGCATGGCGGGAGCGTCGGACTTCTTCTCGGCCAGCACGCACTCGGTCGTCAGGAACATCGAAGCGATCGAAGCGGCATTCTCCAGCGCGACACGCGACACCTTGGTCGGGTCGATGATACCGGCCTTCAGCAGGTCCTCGTACTTGTCGTCGCGGGCGTTGTAACCGAAGGCGTCCTTGCCCTCCTTCACCTTGCTGACGACAACCGAGCCTTCGCCGCCGGCATTGGCGACGATCTGACGCAGCGGCTCCTCGATCGCACGTTTCACGATCTGGATACCCGTCGTCTGGTCCTCGTTATCGCCCTTCATGCCTTCGAGAGCCGCCGTAGCGCGGATGTATGCCACACCGCCGCCTGGAACGATACCCTCTTCGACTGCGGCGCGGGTTGCGGCCAGCGCATCGTCCACACGGTCTTTCTTCTCTTTCATCTCCACCTCGGTAGCGGCGCCCACATACAGCACGGCGACACCTCCGGCGAGCTTGGCAAGACGCTCCTGCAGCTTCTCCTTGTCGTAGTCCGACGTGGCTTTCTCGATCGAAGCGCGGATCTGAGCCACACGGGCCGCGATCTCCTCCTTCTTGCCGGCGCCGTCCACGATCGTGGTGTTCTCCTTGTTGAGCGTCACCTTGTCGGCCGTTCCGAGCATCGAAAGGTCGGCATCCTCGATCTTCATACCCTTATCGGTCGAGATCACGGTAGCGCCCGTCAGGATGGCGATGTCTTCGAGCATCTCCTTGCGGCGGTCGCCGAAGCCCGGAGCCTTGCAGGCCGCGATTTTCAGCGTGCCGCGCAGCTTGTTGACAACGAGCGCCGAAAGAGCCTCGCCGTCCACGTCCTCGGCGATGATCAGCAGCGAACGGCCGCTCTGAGCCACCGGTTCCAGCACGCCCATCAGCTCCTTCATCGTCGAAACCTTCTTGTCGGTAATCAGGATGTAAGGCTTTTCAAGCTGCGCCTCCATCTTTTCGGGATCGGTCATAAAGTAAGCCGAGATATAACCGCGGTCGAACTGCATGCCCTCGACCACCTCCACGTGGGTCTCGGTGCCTTTGGCCTCCTCGACGGTGATGACGCCCTCCTTGTTCACCTTGCCCATCGCCTCGGCGATCAGCTTGCCGATCGTCTCGTCGTTGTTGGCCGAAATGGTGGCGACCTGCTCGATCTTGGCGAAGTCCGTGCCGACCTCC
>ERZ1673736.4158-NODE-4158-length-12258-cov-5.898877_pt1 | contig 12258 bp, 8 predicted proteins | sample MGYA00580212_ERZ1673736 | MGnify/ENA primary metagenome ERZ1673736 (study PRJEB41218, sample SAMN15661752) | gut metagenome | host: Homo sapiens | place: Canada: London | collected 2015-08-20/2019-03-30 | study: EMG produced TPA metagenomics assembly of... | reverse complement strand
CACCATCAAGGCCCGGGCCGTCCGTCTGGACTACAAGGCGGAGGACGGCAGCACCTACGCCCTGAACCTCATCGACACCCCGGGCCATGTGGACTTCAACTATGAGGTATCCCGCTCCCTGGCCGCCTGTGAGGGGGCGGTGCTCATCGTGGACGCCTCTCAGGGCATTGAGGCCCAGACCCTGGCCAACACCTATCTGGCCATGGAGCACGACCTGGAGATCCTGCCGGTGATCAACAAGATCGACCTGCCCGCCGCCGACCCCCAGCGGGTAAAGGACGAGGTGGAAAATATCCTAGCCCTCCCGGCCCAGGACGCCCCGGAGATCTCCGCCAAGCAGGGCGTCAATATCCCCGCGGTGCTGGAGGACATCGTCCAGAACATCCCCGCCCCCCAGGGCGATCCCAATGCGCCCCTGAAGGCCCTGATCTTTGACAGCCAGTACGACCCCTATGTGGGCGTCATCGTCTACTTCCGCGTCATGGAAGGCACCCTGAAAAAGGGGATGGATGTCAGGATGATGGCCTCCGGGGCCCAGTACAGTGTTCTGGACTGCGGCTACCTCAAGCCCCTGGGCATGGAGTCCGCCCCTCAGCTGTCCGCCGGCGAGGTGGGCTGGTTCACCGCCTCCATCAAGAACGTGAAGGACACTCGGGTGGGCGACACCATCACCGGGGTGGAACAGTCCGCCGCCGAGGCCCTGCCCGGCTACCGCCCCGCCCAGCCCATGGTCTACTGCGGCATCTACACCGAGGACGGCTCCAAATATCCCGACCTGCGGGACGCCCTGGAGAAGCTTCAACTCAACGACGCCTCCCTCTCCTTCGAGCCGGAGTCCTCCGTGGCCCTGGGCTTCGGCTTCCGCTGTGGCTTTTTGGGGATGCTCCACATGGAGATCATCCAGGAGCGGCTGGAGCGGGAGTTCGATCTGGACCTGGTGACCACATTACCCTCCGTTATTTATGAGGTCACCAAAACAGATGGTACTGTGGTCCGGGTGGATAATCCCCACAACTACCCCGATCCCGGCTCCATCAGCGAGGCGCGGGAGCCCTACGCCAAGGTGTCCATCATCGCGCCCCCGGACTATGTGGGCAACATCATGCCCATGTGTCAGGACCGCCGGGGCATTTTTAAGGATATGCAGTATCTGGACACCAATCTGGTGGAGCTGCACTACTCCATGCCCATCGGCGAGATCATCTACGACTTCTTCGACGCCCTGAAGGCCCGGACCAAGGGATACGCCAGCCTGGACTACGAGCTGGAGGGCTATGAAAGGAGCGACCTGGTGAAGGTGGACCTGCTCCTCAACGGGGACCAGGTAGACGCCCTGAGCTTCATCGTTCACCGGGAAAAGGCGTACGGCCGGGCCCGGAAGATCTGCGAAAAGCTGAAGGAGAACATTCCCCGCCAGCTGTTTGAGGTCCCGGTCCAGGCAGCCATCGGCGGCAAGATCATCGCCCGGGAGACCGTCAAGGCCATGCGAAAGGACGTGCTGGCCAAGTGCTACGGCGGCGACATCACCCGAAAGAAGAAGCTGCTGGAGAAGCAGAAGGAAGGCAAGAAGAAAATGCGTACCCTGGGTACTGTGCAACTGCCCACCGAAGCCTTTATGGCAGTTCTCAAGCTGGACGAAGAGTAACGGCATTTTCTTCTGCCTTCCACCCCGCACGGCGGGGCGGCGCATTGCGACGTACAAGCGTTTTGCCAAAGGCAAAACCTTGGCGCAGGGCGAATTCACTTCGCCCGAGCATTTGGATCCACTTTGGGACCCCCGGCAAACTTGTTTGCCGGGGAGCAGGCAAGAAGAAAATGCGTACCCTGGGCACCGTCCAGCTGCCCACCGAAGCCTTCATGGCCGTTCTTAAGCTGGAGTGAGCCGCCGCAGGCGGCCCCAAACGGCAGCCCAGCGCAGCGGGTGCCGTTTGGAGAGGAGAAGCAAGGGAGCAGTCGAGGAATGCCCGCCCCAGGCGTTCCGAGATACGGCGGACTTTGCTTCGACGATATGGGGCTTCCGCCCGATAAGCTTCTCAAAATAAGAAATAAAAGTTGTCGGGAGCCTCTTGATCAGAGGTTCCCGACAACTTTTTAAGGTGTTCTTTCCCTGCCCTGGACTGCGCCTCACAATTTGCGGCAGCTCCTTCAATCAGGCAGCTCCACCCGCACGCCGCACACCAGGATGTAGTCCACCTGCCTGGGGTCAATGACCTGCGGGGCAACATCATACCTTTGTTCCGCATACCGGAACTTCTTTTCCACATAGGGCGCCCCCTGATAGGTGTCGCTGCTCACCCCGTCCTGACAGCTGGAACCGCCGCCGGTTTCGGGGGGCTCCAGAGTGGTCCCGTCCTTCAGAACCAGAACGGTCTCCAGCTCCCTCCAGCACTCCGTCCACTGGGCGGGATCTGTGGGGGAGGGCGGCGTCAAGCCGGCCTGTTTCGCCGCTGCCCTCCCGTGGTGGTCATAGCAGGCCCCGCCCTCGATCCGCACTGTGGTGGTCAGGGGGGTGATCTCCAGCCTGGTGAGGGTGGCGGTGCCGTCCAGGTAGGGGACCTCGATCTGCGGTGCGCACTGTACGCTCTGGTCGGGGATGTCCAGGCGCACATCGGAAAACTGCCACACATGGTCCCGGACGGCCTGGGTCAGCTGGGTGTCCTCATACCGGACCGCCTGGTCCGTCCCCGGGTCGGTAAACCACACATCCCGAAGGGGACCGATGGAGAAGTCCCACTGCCCGCCCGCCAGCTGCTGGGCGGAGTAAACATCCATCTCGAAACAGAAGGACAGGCGGTTGTCGCCAGGCTCCGGGTCCTCCACCTCCAGCACCTGCCACCCCCAGGACCCGGCCGGGTCCTCTCGCTCCGGCTTGATCTTGGCGTCCAGGTCGAAATAGCCGCTGTCATACCCCAGGGCCGCCGCATCCCCCAAAGCCGTCCCCTCCGGGGCGGTCACCTCCACCCACACATAGCTGTTGGCGTTGTCCCCCACGCAGTCGGTGAGGGCAACCGTCCAGCCGTTCCAACTTTCGCTGCGGTCCAGCCGGTAGATGCCATTCTCCAGAGCGCTCTGATCCTCGGGGGTCCGGGCCTCAAAATAGCCTAGCAGGCCGCCCCCCACTGTGGCCGCCAGGGCCCCCATGGTCAGCGCGGCCGCCGCCCCAGCCCCGATCAGAAGCCGGTGCCCGGTGTGACGGATGATACGTTTTGTTGGCTCCTTCATACGCTCCTCCTGTTCTGCCGCCTGCCGCAGGCGGTCTGTCAGCTGTTCCTTTTCTTCCGATGTGAAGGCAAAGTGATCAAAGGAATGGTTCAAGTCAGCCATCGTACACCTCCAATTCTGACCGCAGCCGCTTTCTGGCCCGGCTCAGCCGCTGGCGGGCGGCGGCGTAGGAGCAACCGCACATCCCGGCGGCCTCCTCCAGACCGTAGCCCTCGCAATAAAACAGATAGACCAGGATCCGCTCCCGGTCCGGGAGGCGCTCCACCGCCTGCCAGACCTCATGGAGCTCCCCGGGTGCGGGGGCGGCCACCCGCTCTGCCGCCTCCAGAGGCGCAGTACGCCGAACATGACTGCTTTTCAACAGATCCTTGCTGGCGTTGATGGCACAGCGCAGGATGAAAGCCCGCTCGTGCGCCGGACTTTGAAAGGCCCGCTCCCCCTCCAGCAGGGTGAGGAAAATGTCCTGGCAGATATCCTGAGCGTCAGCGCGTCCCAGGGAATACGCAACGCACACCCTCAGAATCGGATCGGCGTACTCCCGGATGAAGCGCTCTGCCTGATCCGGCCGGCTCCAGGCCGTCATGGCCTCGCCCCCTTTCACCTGATATACGACCGGGCAGCCCGATTTGTGACCAATGGGTAAAAAATGCGGCGGGAAGGTTAAACCTTCCCGCCGCATCCATGTTTTGGGGTACAATTATGAGGCTTAGAACTCCGCGTTGCCCACGGTCCGGGGGTGGGGCAGGGTATCGCGGATGTTGTTCACGCCGGTGAGGTACATGACCATGCGCTCGAAGCCCATGCCGTAGCCGGCGTGGCGGCAGGTGCCGTACTTGCGCAGGTCGCAGTACCACCAGTAGTCCTCCGGGGCCATGCCCAGCTCTTTGATGCGGGCCTCCAGCACCTCCAGCCGCTCCTCACGCTGGGAGCCGCCGATGAGCTCGCCAATGCCGGGGACCAGGCAGTCGGCGGCGGCCACGGTCTTGCCGTCGTCGTTGAGGCGCATATAGAAGGCCTTGATCTCCTTGGGGTAGTCGGTGACGAACACTGGGCGCTTGTACACCTGCTCGGTGAGGTAGCGCTCATGCTCCGTCTGAAGGTCGCAGCCCCAGTACACCTTGAAGTCAAATTTGTCGTTGTTCTTCTCCAGAATCTCCACCGCGTCGGTGTAGCTCACCCGGGCAAAGTCGGAGGAGGCCACGTGCTCCAGCCGCTCTTTCAGGCCCTTATCCACAAAGGAGTTGAAGAAGCTGATCTCGTCGGGGCACTTTTCCAGCACCGTGCGGATCACATATTTGATCATGGCCTCGGCGTTGTCCATATAGTCGCCCAAGTCCGCGAAGGCCATCTCAGGCTCGATCATCCAGAACTCGGCGGCGTGGCGCTGGGTGTTGGAGTTCTCCGCCCGGAAGGTGGGGCCGAAGGTGTACACATTGCCGAAGGCCATGGCGAAGTTCTCCGCGTTGAGCTGGCCGGAGACGGTCAGGCTGGCCCGTTTGCCAAAGAAGTCCTTGGAGTAGTCCACAGTGCCGTCCTCGTTCTTGGGCACGTTCTCCAGATCCAGGGTGGTCACTTGGAACATCTCGCCGGCGCCCTCGCAGTCGCTGGCGGTGATGATGGGCGTGTGGACATAGACGAAGCCCCGGTCCTGGAAGAAGCAGTGGATGGCGTGGGCAGCCACGCTCCGCACCCGAAAGGCGGCGGAAAACAGGTTGGTCCGGGGGCGCAGATGCTGGATGGTGCGCAGGAACTCCACCCCGTGGCGCTTCTTCTGGAGGGGGTAGTCCGGGGCGGAGGGGCCCTCCACCGCGATGGAGGAGGCCTTTACCTCCAGGGGCTGCTTGGCCCCGGGGGTCAGGACCACCTGGCCCACGACCACAAGGGCCGCGCCCACGTTCTGTCCGGCGATCTCCTTATAATTCTCCAGCACATTGGCGTCCATGACGACCTGCAGGTTCTTAAAGCAGGAGCCGTCGTTGAGCTCGATGAAGCCGAAGGTCTTCATGTCCCGGATGGTGCGGGCCCAGCCGCAGACGGTGACCGTCTGGCCGCCCAGCGCCTCCTGATCCGCGAAGATCGCGGCAATAGTGGTGCGGTCCATAGTAGTTCTCTCCATTCCTCAGAGTATTTTCAGTATATTTGATATCGCTCTGTACTGTGTCTCCAGCGGCGCTCGGGATCTGCTCCCCACAGGGAAGCACTGACGGAGCCTGACCGGAATTTGAAAAAGCCTGTCCAAGTTTTCTGGACAGGCTTTTATTATAATGCGTTTTCCCCTATTTTACAAGGGTCTGCCCTCATTTCTCCCCAGTTTCTCCCGGAATTTCCTCTACTCCCGTTTTTCCAGCCGGATCACCAGGGCGGTGCTGTCATCAGTGGCCCCCTGTGGACTGTGGGTAATCAGATCCCGAGCCAGTTCCTTGGGACTGCCCTGGTCAAATTTGACCAGCCGCTCCCGGAGCCAGCTGTCATCCTCCGTACCCGTCACCCCGTCGCTCACCAGAAGCACACAGTCCCCAGGGGACAGGTGAATAGGAAAGCGGTCGGGGGCGCTCCGCTCCTCCGCCGCCAGCCCCGCCGGGAGGGAAGCCCCGGAGATCCTCCGCACAGTCCCGCCCTTTCGCACATAGGTAGGGGCCGCCCCCAGCTTAAACACCACTCCATCCCCGGTGAACAGATCCACCTGAAGCAGATCCACCGTGGTGAAGCCTCCGGCCTCCTCCCCCCGGAGGGCCAGGGCGGAGTTGAGCGTGACCAGGGCGTGCTCCGTCTCCACGCCGGCCTGGAGGAACTGCTCCAGCAACCGCAGCGCCAGACTGCTCTCCCGGTTGGCCTGGGGGCCGCTTCCCATTCCATCGCACAGAAGGACATACAGGGTACCGTCCCCCCGCTTGAAATAGGTGCCCGCGTCCCCGCTCACCGTCTCCCCATCCTTCTTCCGGGCGGCGATCCCGGCCACCGCCATCAGGGGCTCCTGCTGGATCAGCGTCAGGTGGTCCCCATCCTGGTCCTCCAGGCGCATGGGCGCCTCCATCAGGCCGGCCAGCTCCGCCAGTTCCTCCGGGGCGGCCAGAAGGGGGCAGTCCGGGCCCTCCAGCTCGATCCTCAACCGCCCCCGCCCGTCCCGGAACACACCGCCCCGCACCCGGTCCCCCATCCCTGCCAGCCGCTGCCGCAGACGCCGGTCGGCTGCCGGGTCCGGGATCAGTTCCTCCCCCAGTTCGGCGGCAGCAGCCCCCAGCAGGGCGGAGAGCTGACCGTACTGGCGGCACACCGCAGCCCGGCTGTCCTGGATTCGGCTGTTGTACTGACGGCGGTAGAGCAGGGCAGTGAGCTCCTCATTCACCGCAGCCAGGAACGCCCGGAAATGGAGACACCGGCTGGAAAAATAGCCGGGGAAATCCTCCGCCTCCCCACGCCCCCGGTCCAGCATGGCCTGGGTGGCGTCGTTCAGTGCGTTGAAGGTGGTCACATAGTCCCGCTCCCAGCAGCTGGAGCGCAGCGTACAGCCCCGGCACACCCGGCAGGCCGCCCGGTCAAATACCGTAGCCATGTCGTTATCGTTCCTGGGCGGACAAAAGGAGGCCCGCATGGTGTCGTACAAGGTACGGAAGGCCTGGGCGGTGGCCTCCAGCCGCTGTTTGACCCGGGCCTGGGCCCTCTGATCGGCGGAGACGCTTCCCTCCGGAGCCAGCCAGCTCCCCAGCCGCCGCAGAGGGCGCTCCGGCAGCAGGAGGAACGCGGCAGCGCCCAGAAGCGCCTCATACAGCACGGACAGGGGCAGACCACGGTCCCAGGTCCACAGCACCGCCCCTCCGTTGGCCAGCAGATAGACCCCGGCGGCCCGCAGCCTCCCTTTCCCCCGGACGGCCCCGGCGGCCAGACCGGACAGCCCGAAGGCCATGGCATACAGCGGGACCCCATTGGCCGCCAGATCCATGGACAGACCGGCGGCCATGCCCAGCACCGCCCCTGCGGCGATCCCACCCTGCCAGGCCGCCGCCAGCACCGCCGCCACCGCCAAAGCCCGCCCCAGGGAGATGTCCTTGACCAGATACAGGCCGGACAGGGACATCAGCACGGTGCACAGCAGCACCGTCAGGCTGGCCCGCCTCGCGGGGGAAAGCAGCTCCACCCCCCGGCCCGCCCGCATGGGGAGCAGCAGCTGCCGGTAGCACCAGCCGGATGCCACAATCAGGACCAACTCAGTCAGGAAATAGATTACGTCCACCGTCCGCCAGCCTCCCTCGGACAGGTAGATGAAGCCGGTGCAGCTATTGATGAACCCGGCGACCAGAGGCATGGCCCAGGGCCTTCGGAGGAGTTTCCAGTCATAGAAGGCGAAGCCCACCGCAAAGGTCAAGATGGCTGCGGCGGCATACCGCAGCCCGTCCGCAAAGCCCAGCAGCACCATATAGCCGAAGCAGGCCCCCACCAGCGCCGCCGCACCGCACACGCCGGAGCCCGCCGCCCCAACCAGCGCCACTCCAAAGGGAGCGTAGTCCCCAAACACCGACGCACCGGCCAGCACCGCCGCCAGAAGAAAATGGATGGCTGTATCCGCAAAGCGCATCAGGGCGGTTGCATCCACGCTCACCTTCTCCCCCGTTCCCCGCTGTCTCCGCAGCCTGTTCCACCTGGTTTGCACCGTCTCCTTGGCCTGCATACGCCGCTCCTCCTTTGTTCCGGCAGGCCTCCGTCGGCCCGCACGGCTGTGTAGGAGTCATTATATTCCCATCATGTGGAAAAACAATGTCAAAAGCAGGGTTTGTGCAAAAAAGACACCCTTCGCCGAAAAAGCTGACAGTCACAGTCCTGAGCGGCGGTCGGGAAAGCAAGACGGTGTCTGCTCCAACTCACAAAGAGCGGTTTAACTTGATCGTTCTGTACAATAAAAAACCGCCGCAAAGCGGCGGACTCGAACCAGACTCCAGCAGCAACGGATTTGGTTTGGAGAGGAGGAGCAGCTGCGTGAGCGCGCTCTGATTTATAGAATAAGTCGGAGCAAGCGATACATAGCTTACTCCGACGTGGCACGCCAGAAGGGAATCGAACCCCCAGCCTCACCCTTAGGAGTTTGGCGTTTCTTTTGGTACGATATACCCATCATAACTTCCCATTATTTTTGATTCGCTATGACATTGTGTGGTTACTGGTCAATCTGCACGAAAATCCGTAAAATGTCACCTCGTTACGGCCTGTTCAGAATGTCAAATTAGCAAATTCTTAGCACGGATGATGGCAGAAAGCCCCTTTGCCATAAGGAAAATCAGATAGGCATAGTCAAAATGCCTACGAAAAATGGGAGGCAAAACTATGAGTACATCGCAGGAAAAGAAGCTGCCGAGCAACAGAACCTACACCGTGGATGATATTGCCGCAATCCTTGGTATTGCAAAATCCACCGCATACCGCTTGGTGAATTCTGGAGAGTTCAAAACAATTCGCATTGGTTATGCGATCCGTATTTCTCGGAAGTCATTTGAGGACTGGCTGGCTATGGAGGAACCAGAGGGCGAAACGGAATAACAGATAAGAGCGCCACAGGTTTATAACCGATGGCGCTCTTCGTTTTGTAAAAATCAATTAGGGTACGATTTTACGGTATTCATTTATTGCGTAGCTATCAGTCATACCAGAAATAAAATCACAGATTCCTCGTACAAGGATAATTCTTTTTTTCAATAGTACTTTGTGTTCTTCGCTACGCTGATCTTCATTTGCGGGAATATTTGCTGTTGTAATATTATGCCATTCATCTTTGATGAGCTGAGGGTTTCCTTCTCTAAAACTAATAACCTCAAAACCTTGTTGTCTATACTCATTCCAGATTCTTTGCAAAGTTCCCTTATGTAAGAGCATTGGATTTTTGTAATATGCTTTGAACAATGCAAGTACAATGTTGGAGCCATTTTGATCGAACATAGTCACTTCATGACTATTAATCACTTTTTTACTTATTATATTTTCTAAGTATTTACATAAATCTGCTCCTGAGTCTGAGAACCAAACCAACTTTTGATCAATACAGTGGTTATTTGCGTTAAACCGTTCAACATCATATGCTGCCATTCTTTCGTCTGTTGCAGAACAAACATCTCGAATAAAATGATGAACAATTATAGAAGAAATTTGAGAATAGATTAGCTCACTTTTATCAGAGAACAAACGATTTTTAGAATCTAAATCCTCAATTTTTGCTAATAATTTGTCAATTTCTTGTTTTAGTGCATCTGATTTTTTAAGCGATAAATATTGTGAAAGCTCAACAGGGGTGATCAAATGCGAAGCGAATGCATCATCGATGTCATGACTTCTTTGGGCAATTTCATCCGCCACAGCAACAACCTGTCCCTCTAATGTAAATGCTACATCACCTTGTTCAGTTAGAAAACCGTCTGAAAAATCTTGTATGTCTAAGCCCGCTTTTTTCCCAGTATGCATCCACATACCATTAAGTGTTTGCTCAGACAAATCCAATCCATCTATTTCCGGATATTGAGATTCAAGACAAGATGCTACGCGGACGCTTTGATAGTTGTGCTTAAATCCTCCATAGGGAAACAGAGCTGACTCATCTTCTATAGGGTCATCTGATTTAAGAGAGAGAAAATTAACCTCAAATCCTTCTTTGCCTGTTAGAATGGCATGAAGAGTTCGCTCTCCCTGATGTCCAAAAGGAGTGTGACCCAAATCATGACCAATAGCAATTGCTTCTGCCAATGAACTGTTGAGCTTCAATTGATGACTTATGCTTTTTGCAATTTGACACACAATTAGTGTGTGCGTCATTCGAGTTCGATAATGGTCTCCTTTTGCTGAAGAAAAAATTTGCGCCTTGTCCACCATTCTCCTAAACGCTTTCGAATAGATAATTCGATCATGGTCACGCTGGAACTCTCCGCGCTGTTGAGGGGACCTGAGATTATACTTTCTTCGGCAATATTGATTTTTTTGGGCTAACGGTGATAAGCCATTTTCTTCTTCAAGTTCTTCATAGGCCAACGCCACTTTTTCTTGAACAAATGGCGCAGTTTCAAATTTCCTCATTTGTTCAATTAATGGTTCTGAAATTTCAAAGTTGAGATAAGAATCACCAGGAAAATCTGTTTCCAAATTCAAATGCAGATTATATACAAAATTTTCTATAACTGATTCTTCTTTGGTTTTGTATTTTAGCTTGCAATGAATGGATTGTATATCTTCGCTTACATACTTATAACAGATACACCAGTAAATACAGCTTATCTTGTCACCTTCGTAATCCAGTAATGCACACCTGTAGTGTACATCGTCATCCATTTCCTCAAACACATCTCTATCATGTGTGGATGTCGTAGCAGTTAAATTGTAATATGCGGGAGGATTGGCATTATTCTTACTGTTAGTTAGATATTCTCGAAATCTATTTAAACCGGTTGCTTGGTTTTTCATTTTGATGATATACAATTTGTTGTTAGAATAATTAGGCACTTCGATTCCCCCTTGCAGTTACTATTTAAACCAGACGGGCAAAACAGCCAAAAGAAAAAAATAGTAGAAAATTATTTTATTTAATTATACCATTTCCGCCTTGGAATAACAATCCTAAATTGGATTTTCACAGCCATAGGTTATAAGCCTATGGTTTTTTGCGGCACTTCATATCGCTTCTATTACTTGGTTTAAAGACTACCATAAACAATAGATTTAGAATCTCTAAACTGCACCGAAAGGAGTCAAAAAATCCATGTTTTCTCTTGCACAATCAGCCAGAAAGCCCCCACTCATAGTTTTTCCCCTCCGTACTATTCAGGCGGCATAAGAGCCTACTTTTTCCCGAGAACGAACACTTTTCCAAACCGCCGAAGGGAGGTGATACCATGGCGGTATTTCGCATTGAGAAAACCCGTGACTACACGGTGATGTCCAACCACCACCTGCGGAATGCGGGGCTGTCGCTGAAATCCAAAGGGCTGCTCTCCATGATGCTGTCCTTACCGGAGGACTGGAACTACACCACCAGGGGCCTGGCCAAAATCTGCAAGGAGGGCACGGACAGCATTGGATCAGCTCTGAAGGAACTGGAGCACGCCGGATACATAGTCCGCAATCGGCTGCGGGACAGCAAGGGCAAGATCGTGGATGTGGAGTATGTCATCTACGAGACGCCTCATCCCCCGGACACGGGCCAGCCGTGTGAGGACGAGCCGGATACGGCTTGTCCAGATACGGAAAACCCGGATATGGATAACCCATGTCTGGAAAACCGGCCGCAATTAAATAAAGAGAAAAGAAATCCTGAAGAACCAAATACTGATTCACCAAGTACGGAAGGATCAAATCCTATCCAATCAAGCCCCCAAACCCCCGCGGGGGCTAACCGGACCGGACGGGACTGGATGCGGGAGCGAGAGAGCTATCGGGAATTGATTTTGGAGAACATCGAGTATGACATCCTCGTACAGAACGAGCGCATGGATCGTGAGCGTCTGAACGAGCTGGTGGAGCTCATGGTGGATACTGTATGTTCCCGCAGGGAGACGATCCGCATTGCCGGGGACGACTATCCGGCGGAGGTGGTCAAATCCCGGTTCCTGAAGTTGAACAGTTCCCACATCGAGTATGTGCTGGACCGGATGCGGGACAACACCACCTATGTCCGCAATATCAAGAAATATCTGCTGGCTGCCCTGTATAACGCCCCGGCCACTATCGACAGCTACTATGCGTCCCTGGTGAACCACGACCTGTACGGCGGCGGAGAAAGGAGATGATGACTTATGCAGGAAGAAGTCACCCAGCGCACCGTTGCCCTCTGTGTGGAGGCTACAAAGCTCTCCGCTGGGATGCTGCAACAGGCCATGAAAAAAGTGTTGGACGAGATGCAGAAAGGCGTGACCGGCCACAAGACCAAACTGCACCACGGCAAGCAGACCCTCCGGCAGCTTATGAAGCACAACACCGGTGTTTCCAACATCGAGATCACCGACCAGAACATCCGGGCTTTTTCCGCCACCGCCAAGAAGTACGGCATTGACTTCGCGCTGAAAAAGG
>ERZ1673736.4154-NODE-4154-length-12277-cov-6.531910_pt1 | contig 12277 bp, 8 predicted proteins | sample MGYA00580212_ERZ1673736 | MGnify/ENA primary metagenome ERZ1673736 (study PRJEB41218, sample SAMN15661752) | gut metagenome | host: Homo sapiens | place: Canada: London | collected 2015-08-20/2019-03-30 | study: EMG produced TPA metagenomics assembly of... | reverse complement strand
GGGAGATATTCAATCCCATACATGCCAGAAGGCATTTATGCCGAAATAAGAGACCGGGTATACAGCCGTGACAGGATCAGGAAGCAGCACAACATATCTGCAAACAGGATTCAGAGATGGCTTGCAATACATTTCCCGGAATATCTGGGATTATACACACGATTTGATGCAATAAGCGGCCTGGCAGTGCTTGAAAAAGCACCATTGCCAAAAGATGTGATTGCGCTTGGAGTAAATGGGATCTGAAAGATCTGGCATGATAAAAAGATGCGTGGCAGAGGAGTTACTGAAGATAGGGCAAAGATCCTGGTTGAAGCTGCGCACAACAGTGTTGGACTTGACGGAGGGATTGGAACAAAAAGTGAATTATATATGCTGCTCAGGTTTCCAGCACGGTTTATCTTTACGGAGAACCGAAGACAAGTACCGTCTGGGCATCTATTGATCTGAAGCAGCGGCAGCTTTTTGATCTGGATTAAATTTACATAATCTTTATTTGATTATTTGAAAAAACAGTGCTATAGTAAAGTTGGTTCCGGTAAAAGGATGATTTATGGATCCCAGAAGAGGACCGGGCGGAACCAAATTACTGTTGACCGGTCAGGATCTGGATCAGGAAAGAAGGAAGAGGGAAAAAATTGCGTAAAAAATCACATATACTGTTAGGCAGATACCTGGCTGACCAGATGTCTGAGGTGTACAGTCTCCAGCAGCACAGAAAAGCGTTTTGCCTGGGCAATATCATGCCTGATCTGAAACCATCGTTTCTCACCACCAGACATGAGTTTTTCGGAACATTCGATCACCTCCAGAATAAGATGAGGGCGCTTGTCGAGAAGAACCCGGAGGAAGAGAATGCCAGAGTATACTGGAGAAGATTCGGTGAGGTCATGCATTATATGGCTGATTATTTTACTTTTCCTCATAACAAAACATACAAAGGAAATCTTGCAGCACATAATTCTTATGAAGCTGAGCTGAAGAACCGCCTGAGAGAATGTATCCTCAGCGGCGCAGCAGACAGCCAGCTGGAAGAAGCGAAGCAGTTTGAAAGCTTTGAGGAACTTGTGGAATATATCTGTGAGCGTCATGCATATTATCTGGAAAGCCCGCGGTGCATTGCCGATGACATCCGTTTTATCCTTCGGGTGTGCTATCAGGTTGTACAGGGGATTTTTCAGCTCTGTGTCAGAAAACAGTTTCATATGGGTGGACAGCCGGCAGTGACTGTCTGACAGTATATAAAAAGCCGCAGTGTGTGAGAGCACTGTGGCTTTTTCACGTTATGGTAAACTCTAAAAAATCTTACAAAAATGTGAATAAAAAGTGAAAAATAGATGAATTGAAGGAGATATCCTACCAGAACAGTTGATTTCACGATTTTCGTATGCTAAAATAAATTGAATTAAACTTTAAGTTATCAAACGGTTTAAGGCAGACCTTTATTATAGGGGAAGTAAAGGGATGTTCAAGGAAAGAAGGGAGCATCTTAATAAATATGAAGAACAAGTACCTGAATAAGTTTTTTTGCATCACGATGTTATCAGCTATGGTACTGGCAATTCCAACCGGAGTAAAAGCCGCCGAGGAAGCAGATAATGTTGTTGCTGAGGAAGGTGTTTCAGGAGACGGGAGTGAGGTAAGTGAACCGGAACCGGAAGTTCCGGCAGAACCGGTGCCGACAGCTGCACCGGAACCGGAAATAACTGCTGCACCTGACCCGGAACCAACTACAGCGCCGGAGCCAACAGATACACCGACACCTGCGCCGACGGAAACACCGGAGCCAACTGCAACACCTGCGCCGACGGGAACACCGGAGCCGACAGCGACACCTGCACCAACGGCAACACCGGAACCGACAGCGACACCTGCACCAACGGCAACGCCGGAGCCAACCGCAACACCTGCACCGACGGCAACACCGGCCAGGGATGACTCTGCAAAGGTACAGGCGGTGATCCGGAAGATCAAAGCACTGGCAGGTAGAACGATCACAGCAGCAGATAAAGCGGAGATAGATAGCGTACGTGCAGCTTATGAGGCACTGTCTAATACAGAAAAGGCCAAGGTTACGAATTATAAGATCCTGACTGAGGCAGAAGCCAAGCTTGCAGCTGTCGACAAGAACGACAGTGATAACAAAAAAGGCAACAAAAAAGATGATAGCAGCACGGAAGATAACAAGAATACAGAGATCACAGATGGAAATAACGCCACAGCAACACAGATCGGAGATCCTGTTTATGTGACAAATATGGTATCCAATCTCCATGCGGGCAAGGATTTTTATCTGGATAGTCTTAAGAGCAATTATCATCTGTCCTTCTCTGATGATTTTGCTTCTGTAATGGAAGAGATCGAAAGAGAATATAAAGAGAAGAACAAGCTTACCGATACGGAGAATACACTTCTGGTAAGAAACTGGCAGGATATCCTTGCTGTTTATATTTACGAAAAGAGCAAAGCAGGAGCAACGTCATTTACATTGGATGCATCCTGCAAGGATGATCTGGCAAGGATCTTTGCGGAGATGAACCCCATCGTCAGGGACAAGCAGGATATTACCAAGATATCCTACGGAAATCGTAAGATCAACTACTACATCAAGAAGAACAATATTGCAAAGGAAGACAGAAGCGTCCTTAAGAAATATGTGGAAACAGACTGTAAGCTTCTCTGTGCGGTAGTTACCGCATCCAAAGGCTTTGTCCGTGAAAGCGTGGGAGACAATGTTTCTGAGGATCGTGTAGATGTTATCACCGCAGCGTATTCACTGGTTGGCAAGGTCGGATATTTCTGGGGCGGCAAATCTACGGTGATTGGAGAAGATCCAAGCTGGGGCTCCGTTGAGAAGGTATCAGCAGACGGTAGCAGAAGCTCCGGTACGCTCCGTGCATATGGTCTGGACTGCAGCGGCTTTGTTACCTGGGCAGTGATCAATGGATATAAGGATCAGGGAATGCAGGCAGCAGTTGGAGACGGAACCTCTGACCAGTGGGAGAAGGCCGGTGTTGTCAGCGAAGCAGATGCACAGCCAGGAGATCTGGTATTCCAGAGAGGACCGGAAGCAGGAAGCAACAACCACGTTGGTATCCTGTGCGGAAAGACGGATTCCGGCGACTGGATCGCAGTACATTGTTCCTCAAGCAAGAATGGTGTAACGGTTGGTGAGGCATACAGTGCAAGCTTCCGTTATATCAGAAAGCCATCCTTCTATCAGGATACAACAGCGGAGGAAAATAAGACCACAGCTACAGAGAATGATGTTCTGACAGAGGAGAGTGCAGAAAAGCTCCTCACGGATGTGGTTAGATCTGATGCACTGAAGGATGCACTGGCATCCGGTGATACTGTTTCCAGTGACCTTCTTGCAGATTTTAAGAATAAGGCTTTGCAGGAGGATGAGGAAGAAGATGAAGTTGAGACGCTGACTCTGGATCAGGAGACCATGGACGATGCAGTGGATACATTTGATGATGATGTAGAAACACTGGAAATGGAAAACTAAGGGACAGCGATTGAAGATAAGGGCAGTCTCCCACGGGAGGCTGCCCTTTCTTACAATCGCTGCTTCAGACATAGGACATGATATTATGAAAAAAAGAAATTTCTGCCCCATGGCAGCCGCAGTGCTTACAGCTGCAGTGATCCTTCAGCCCTTTAGCACTTCGGCAGGGGCACTGGGTCAGATCCGCTCCATAGCAAAGAGCATTATTTCAGGCGAACCAAAGGAAGTAGAGGAATTGCGTCAGATGGAGGTTGCCCAGAGCGAAGAAGGGCATCAGGAATATTATTTCAAACAGCTTACGGAAGAAGAGCAGAGAGTATATCGGGAGCTGCTGAAAGGAATCCGTGCCCGGGAAAAGGAGTTTTATCTGACGATCTCCGATGATGACAGTATTGACAGAAGCTATCATGCAGTATTGAAAGACCACCCGGAGATATTCTGGGTCCACAATCGTGAAAAAATCTACAAAACTACGTATTCAGACAGTGATTACTGCGTTTTTACTCCGGGCTATACTTATACAGACAGCGAGATCGATGAGATACAGACGGCCATGGAGCAGAGCTTTCAGGAGGTCAGAGCCCTGATCCCGGAGGATGCCGGTGACTACGAGAAGGTACGCATTGTTTATACGTATGTTATTGACCATACCCAGTATCAGACCGGGGAGGATGATCAGAGCATAGCAGGTGTTTTCTGGAAAAAATCCGCAGTCTGTGCCGGATATGCAGGAGCTGTCCAGTATCTTCTGGAAAGGCTGGATATTCCCTGTATTTATGTGGACGGAAGCACAAAAGGAAGTACAGAGGGTCATGCATGGGATATTGTAAAAATAGGCCAGGAGTATTATTATGTAGATGCTACCAATGGGGATCAGCCGGATTTTTTAAATGGAGATGCCGCACAGCTGGAAGAACATAAGACGATCATTTACGATTATCTCTGCCCTTTCCCGGAAGAATATGAAAAAACCTATACACCATCGGAAGAACTGACAGTTCCGGCATGTACTGCGAAGGATCTGGATTTTTATGTGCTGAACCAGGGGTACTTTGAAGATTACAGCTGGCAGGACATATATGATTATTGTAAGATGAGACTGGATAATGGTGCGGCTGTAGTGCGTTTCAAGTTTGGCAGTCAGGAAGCTTTTTCCGAAGCCTGTCAGGAACTGCTGGATGATGGCGTGGTACAGAATGTGGCACAGTATTATATGAAACTTCACGGACTTGGTCAGGTGGAGTATCATTATGGAGTGATGGATAATTTTTATACCATATATTTTATTTTCTGAAACATCTTCGGGAAGATTTCCGGAGGTTTTGGAAAGAGAGGAGTAAGTTATGAATATGGATATGTTGTCAAGAGGATTTGACATACTGCAGAGAGCAGGAGGTATGGAACAGATCAGCCAGCTGATGGTGATCGTATATGGAGTGCTCTGCGTTTTCGGGCTTTTGAACTGTATCCTGGGATATCGTATCCTCCGGTTCTGGATGATGATCTTTGGATTTATCATCGGAGCAGGCGCCGGCTTTGGTGTAACCTATATGTCCGGTGTTCAGGATAAAATGGTGATCGCAGGTGCCATGGCGGGACTGGGGATCGTACTGGCTGTTGTTTCGTTTCTGATCTACAGGGCAGGAATCTTTGTACTGGGATTTGGTATCGGAATAACATTGAGTATCTATCTGGTCCATCCGACCAGTTCTTTTTCTTTTTTCCTGTGCATCCTTATCGGCGTGGGACTGGGAGTACTTGCTATGCGTTATGCGAAAGGAGTGATCATTGTCGGAACCAGTATACTGGGTGGTGTTCTGGCAGGATTATCCATTGCAAAGATCGCAGGGCTGGCGCAGTTTCCATATGGCGTCGGTATGGCAGCGGGAATTGCGATCCTTGGTATGCTGATCCAGTTCGCCATCAACAAAGACCGATACGATGAGGAAGATGACGAAGAAGAGGATGACGACGATGGAACTCTGCCGGAGGAGACCAGGAAGCCGGCAGGAAGGGACCGTAGAGGAAACAGTCGTGAATACACCTCTGACCGTAACAGGGACGATCACAGATATACATACGAAAACCGGGCAAACGATGACCGGGAAAGCCGGGGTGAAAGACGTTCCCGCAGACCATCTGACAGAGAAGGACGCAACTCTGACAGACGAGAAAGAAATTATGCAGACAGCCGAAAAAGATCCGGAAGCGAAAGAAACAGCAAAGGCAGTTCCACTGAAAGAAGAAGCACTTCCGGAACCTCCGGCAGAAACAGAACCTCCGACAGAAATTATGCTTCGGATGACAGAAGAGGCCGCAGATACAGCCAGAGCAGCAGCACCAGGGAACGAAGGAATGCAGGAACGGGAAGCAGATCCCGCTATGCAGATCCGGAGGATCATGAAGACTATGATCGTTTTGATGAGTCGGAAAACAGGGACAGCTATGAAGATTTTGAAAAACTGCAGCAGAAAAGACGCCGGATGGATATTGAAAATATGGCGGATTTTGATGAGCAGGAAGAATATGGAAATTACAGGAATGACCCGGATCTGATGAATGATGAGGATCTGGATGAGCTTGATGAGTGGAAAGACAACTGAGAAAAATCCGAGGAGTGACAGAAATGGGAAAAGAAGCCAAAACAAACGCGATGAGAATGCTGGATCGAAAAAAAGTAAAATATGAAGCAATCGCATATGACTGTGGAGAGTTCATAGATGGGATCCACTGTGCAGACATCACAGGAGCCCCTCATGATCAGTCCTTTAAGACCCTGGTCATGGAAGGGAAAAGCGGCGGCTACTATGTGTTTGTAGTTCCGATCGAGAAAGAGGTGGACCGTAAGGCAGCCGCAAAGTCTGTAGGCGAAAAAACAGTAGATATGATCCATGTAAAGGATCTTACAAAGATCACGGGCTATATCCGCGGAGGCTGCAGCCCTCTTGGAATGAAAAAAAATTATCCGGTGGTGTTTGACCAGTCTGCCGAAAACTTTGATGAGATCTATGTAAGTGGTGGAAGAGTAGGCCTTACCCTGAAGGTACCGCTTAAAGATCTTCTGGATGTAACACAGGGCAAGCTTGCTCCGATCACCATGGAGTAAGCGCATATAAAACAGATAAAAAAACTCCCCTGACTGCCTGTAAAGGCGGAAGCAGGGGAGATTTTTTGTTACAGAAGCATGGGATTTAGTTATCCTGTGCGTCCTCTTCGTTAACCTGGAATACGTGACGCTTCTTGGCCATTTCGTCGCTGGCAAGATACTCGTCGTAAGTGGTGATCTTGTCTACCAGCTTGCCGTTAGGAAGGATCTCCATGATGCGGTTTGCAGTTGTCTGTACAAACTGGTGATCGTGTGAGGTGAAAAGGATCACTCCCGGGAATTTGATCAGTCCGTTGTTCAGTGCTGTGATAGACTCCATATCCAGATGGTTGGTTGGCTCATCCAGGATCAGGATATTTGCACCGGAGATCATCATCTTGGAAAGAAGACAGCGAACTTTTTCACCACCGGAAAGAACACGGACACGTTTTACACCATCCTCACCAGGGAAAAGCATACGGCCAAGGAATCCACGGACGTAGGTTGCGTCCTTGATCTCGGAGTACTGTGTCAGCCAGTCGGTGATAGTAAGGTCGTTATCGAATTCCTGTGTGTTATCCTTCGGGAAATATGCCTGGGAAGTGGTAACGCCCCATTTGTAATTTCCTTCATCCGGCTCCATTTCACCTGTAAGGATCTTGAAGAAGGTTGTGATGGCCTGCTCGTTGGCGCCCACAAAGGCAACCTTATCTTCACGACCAAGAGTGAAGGAAATGTCGTCCAGAACCTTTACTCCATCAATGGTCTTGGACAGATTTTCCACCATGAGGACCTCGTTTCCGATCTCACGGTTCGGGCGGAAGTCGATGTATGGATATTTACGGCTGGAAGGACGCATGTCATCCAGCTGGATCTTTTCCAGGGCACGCTTTCTGGAAGTCGCCTGCTTGGATTTGGAAGCATTGGCGCTGAAACGGGAGATGAACTCCTGGAGCTCTTTGATCTTCTCCTCTTTCTTTTTGTTGGCTTCTTTCATCTGCTTGATCAGAAGCTGGCTGGATTCAAACCAGAAGTCGTAGTTTCCGGCATAAAGCTGGATCTTGCCATAATCGATATCAGCAGTATGTGTGCAGACCTTGTTCAGGAAATAACGGTCATGGGATACTACGATAACCGTATTGTCAAAATTGATCAGGAACTCCTCCAGCCATTCGATGGCAGGAAGATCCAGGTGGTTGGTCGGCTCATCAAGAAGAAGGATATCAGGATTTCCGAAAAGAGCCTGTGCAAGAAGAACCTTGACCTTCATACTACCGGTAAGGTCTGCCATCTGTGTATAGTGGAACTCGGTGTCGACTCCGAGACCGTTGAGAAGAGTAGCAGCATCGGACTCTGCTTCCCATCCGTTCATTTCTGCAAACTCACCCTCCAGCTCGCTGGCACGGATGCCATCTTCGTCTGTGAAATCTTCCTTTGCGTAAATGGCTTCTTTCTCTTTCATGATCTGATAGAGTCTTTCATTACCCATGATGACAGTATCCAGAACCGGATAAGCATCATATTTGAAGTGATCCTGCTGCAGGAAAGAAAGTCTCTGACCGGGGGTGATCACAATGTCGCCCTTGGTAGGTTCAAGCTGACCGGAAAGGATTTTGAGGAATGTAGATTTTCCTGCGCCGTTGGCGCCGATCAATCCATAACAGTTACCCTCTGTAAATTTGATGTTAACGTCTTCAAACAGCGCTTTTTTTCCAACGCGCAGTGTGATGTTATTTGCTGAAATCATATCATACCTCTTTTTTCATTAAATAAATATCGTTTCAATTACATACGAAAGCATTACAATCGTTTCCTATTGTACCGTAAACTGAAAAATTTGCAAGCTGTATTTTCCTTTTTTCGGCTAAATAAAGGAAAAACAGGGGATTACTATGAATCACAGGAAAATAATAACCTTTTATTATATAAAAAAATGGGTTATACTGTCGTATGTGGTAATGAAGTATTCCGGGGATATGGATATCCGGCTCTCTGGCACATCAGAAACACCCAGGAACGTGGCAGATCGGATGGAATGCGGAAACTATCATAAATCAGCAGCTTAGTTGAACAGAAGAGAGGTTAAAAATGTTTATCACCAGAGAAAGCGATTATGCGATGCGGGTTATCCGCGCATTGATGTGGGAGCCGCGTTTGAGCGTCAGCGAGATCTGTGAGAGGGAATCGATCACAGCACCCTTTGCATACAAGATACTGAAGAAGCTTCAGAATGCAGGGCTCGTGGAAGGATACCGCGGAGTTCATGGCGGTTACGCGCTGAAGAGAGATCCGGAAGAACTGTCATTATATGAGATATACAGTGCGATCGATCCGGATATGTCCATCATTGAGTGCCTGAACGGTACATATCAGTGTCCAAGGAACGGACAGGACGGAGTTCCCTGCCATGCACATGATGAGCTTCAGGAGATCCAGGATCAGCTGTGGACAATGCTCCGTCGGAAATCCATGAAGGATCTTTTCGGAAAAGAGGAGAAGTGATTCCCGGATGTGAGTTGGGATAAGCGTATGAGATGATAAGGAGAGCAGTTTGGAGAGGAAAAATTCCGAACAGCTCTTTTTTATTTGTGAAAAAGATAACGGCGTTTGTACAGGATAATATACAAAAAACAATGAAAGAAAATGGACATAACTGGGAATCTATGATATAATAACCAATGGAATTTTAGGCCTTCATAAGCCTAAATAATATATTTTTTAACAAACCTTTAAGGAGGAAAAAACAATGGCAAGAAAGATGAAAACCATGGATGGTAACCATGCAGCCGCTCATGCATCATACGCTTTTTCTGATGTAGCTGCTATTTACCCGATTACCCCTTCATCTGTAATGGCTGAGGCTACAGACGAGTGGGCAACTCAGGGAAGAAAGAACATCTTTGGACAGGAAGTACAGGTTACAGAGATGCAGTCTGAGGCAGGTGCAGCAGGTGCCGTTCACGGTTCTCTGGCAGCAGGTGCCCTGACTACAACCTACACAGCTTCCCAGGGTCTTCTGCTTATGATCCCGAACCTTTACAAGATCGCCGGTGAGCAGCTTCCGGGAGTTATCAACGTATCTGCCCGTGCACTTGCTTCCCACGCACTTTGTATTTTCGGTGACCATTCCGACGTTATGGCCTGTCGTCAGACTGGATGTGCAATGCTTTGTGAGTCTTCTGTACAGGAGGTTATGGACCTTACACCGGTTGCTCATCTTGCAGCAATCAAAGGAAAAGTTCCATTCATCAACTTCTTCGACGGATTCCGTACATCTCATGAGATCCAGAAGATCGAGACATGGGATTATGAAGATCTGAAAGATATGGCAGATATGGACGCAATCGCAGAGTTCCGTAACCGTGCTCTGAACCCGAACCATCCATGTCAGAGAGGTTCCGCTCAGAACCCGGATATCTTCTTCCAGGCAAGAGAGGCATGTAATCCATATTATGACGCTCTTCCGGCAGTTGTTCAGGAGTACATGGACAAAGTTAACGAGAAGATCGGAACAGACTACAAACTGTTCAACTACTACGGAGCTGCTGACGCTGAGCACATCATCGTAGCTATGGGTTCCGTAAACGATACCATCGAGGAGACAATCGATTACCTTATGGCAGCTGGCAAGAAAGTCGGTGTTGTTAAAGTTCGTCTTTACAGACCATTCTGTGCACAGGCTCTTATCGATGCAATCCCGGATACAGTTAAGCAGATCTCTGTTCTTGACAGAACAAAAGAGCCAGGAGCTCTTGGCGAGCCTCTGTATCTTGATGTTGTTGCAGCTCTTCGCGACAGCAAGTTCAGCGATGTTAAGATCTTTACAGGACGTTATGGACTTGGTTCCAAAGATACAACACCTGCACAGATCGTAGCAGTATATGAGAACACTGAGAAAGAGAAATTCACAATCGGTATCGTGGATGATGTTACAAACCTTTCTCTTGAGACAGGCGCACCACTTGTTACAACACCAGAGGGAACAACAAACTGCAAGTTCTGGGGACTTGGAGCTGATGGTACTGTAGGTGCTAACAAGAACTCCATCAAGATCATCGGTGATAACACAGACATGTACGCTCAGGCTTACTTCGATTATGACTCCAAGAAGTCCGGCGGTGTTACAATGTCTCACCTTCGTTTCGGTAAGAAACCGATCAAATCCACATACCTGATCCACAAAGCAAACTTCGTTGCATGTCATAATCCGTCCTATGTTAACAAATATAACATGGTACAGGAGCTTGTTGACGGAGGTACATTCCTTCTGAACTGTGCTTGGGATATGGAAGGACTTGAGAAACATCTTCCAGGACAGGTTAAAGCTTTCATCGCTAACCACAATATCAAATTCTACACCATCGACGGTGTTAAGATCGGTATTGAGACTGGCATGGGACCAACACGTATCAACACAATCCTTCAGTCCGCATTCTTCAAACTTACAGGAATCATTCCTGAGGAGCAGGCTATCGAGCTTATGAAAGCTGCTGCTAAAGCTACTTACGGACGTAAAGGTGATGACGTTGTTAAGAAGAACTGGGCAGCTATCGATGCTGGTGCTAAACAGATCGTAGAGGTTCAGGTTCCGGAGAGCTGGAAGAACGCTGAGGACGAGGGACTCTTCATGTCTCACGCATCCCACGGTGCTCAGGAAGCTCAGGACTTCGTAAACAACATCCAGTGCAAGATCAATGCTCAGGAAGGTAACAGCCTCCCAGTATCTGCATTCAAGGATTATGTAGATGGTACAACGCCATCCGGAACAGCTGCATATGAGAAACGTGGTATCGCAGTTAACGTTCCTGTATGGGTTCCGGACAACTGTATCCAGTGTAACCGCTGTGCATACGTCTGCCCACATGCTGCAATCCGTCCGGTTGCTATGACAGCAGATGAGACAGCTAACGCTCCAGAGGGAATCAAGACACTTCCACTTACAGGAATGAAAGACTATACATTCACAATGACTGTATCCGCTCTTGACTGTACAGGATGTGGTTCCTGCGCAAATGTCTGCCCAGGAAAGAAAGGCAACAAAGCTCTTGAGATGGCTCCGCTTGAAGCTAACACAGAAGAGCAGAAATTCTTCGATTACGGTGTAACACTTCCTCAGAAGGAAGACGTTATCGCTAAATATAAAGAGACAACTGTAAAAGGCAGCCAGTTCAAACAGCCGCTCCTTGAGTTCTCCGGCGCTTGTGCAGGTTGTGGTGAGACACCATACGCTAAGCTGATCACACAGCTCTTTGGTGACAGAATGTACATTGCAAATGCTACAGGATGTTCCTCTATCTGGGGTAACTCTTCACCATCTACACCATACACAACAAACGCTAAGGGACAGGGACCTGCATGGTCAAACTCTCTGTTCGAGGATAACGCAGAGTTCGGTTATGGTATGCTTCTTGCACAGCGTGCGATCCGTGGCGGTCTGAAAGAGAAGATCGAAGACCTTGTAGCTAACGGAACAAACGAGGATGTTAAGGCAGCTGGTCAGGAATGGCTGGATACTTATGCTGTAGGCGCAACAAATGGTGCAGCTACAGAGAAACTCGTTGCAGCTCTTGAGGCTTGCGGATGTGACAAGGCTAACGAGATCCTTGCACAGAAAGACTTCCTCTCCAAGAAATCCCAGTGGATCTTCGGTGGTGACGGATGGGCTTACGATATCGGATTCG
>ERZ1673736.4149-NODE-4149-length-12303-cov-16.640594_pt1 | contig 12303 bp, 9 predicted proteins | sample MGYA00580212_ERZ1673736 | MGnify/ENA primary metagenome ERZ1673736 (study PRJEB41218, sample SAMN15661752) | gut metagenome | host: Homo sapiens | place: Canada: London | collected 2015-08-20/2019-03-30 | study: EMG produced TPA metagenomics assembly of... | reverse complement strand
GCTTGCAGCGACGGACCTCAGGACACTCTTACACCACGTCTGCGCGCGCCACCGATTCGAAGAGGTCGAAAGCCGTCAAACGCCCTTTAAAGGGAGTTAGATAAATCGATTTTGAGCCCATTTTCGCTCAGAGCAGGCCGAAAAATATGGCACTTCTTTTGCAACAGTACTCATATTTGGCATTTTTTGACCACGGGGGCCAAGACCATGCCCCAAAACACAAAAGGAGGGGCCTCGTAAGGCCCCTCCTTAGGAAAGGGAATCGATTTATTCCACAGCCGTAGATTAATCCTAGCCGCTACTCCATCATATCGAGGACGGAAGGGCGAAGCTCGTTCTCGGCGGCCTCGGGATCGGTCTCGCGCAGGCGGTTGATGTAGCGGTTGTACCACATCACGGCAAGGCCCAAGAAGACAACCACGCCGCCAACGTTGTAGACCAGCGTCAGCCACAGCGGCTGATCGAGCGGAATGGTGCCGCAGATAAGCACGAAGCAGAAGACCACAAGCAGGAATGCGGCAACGACCAGGCCAAAGCTGCGCGAACCCATGCGGAAGCCACGGGGAGCGGCATCAAAGTTCTTGCGCAGCATAAAGTAGGCAAGCAAAATCAGCAGCGGTGGGAGCAGAGCGGTGGCAGCAGTCATGTTGGTGACGATCATGAGCGGGTCGTCGAGGTTACCGGAGCCCAGGGCCGGAATGATCAGGATGGGGACGACGATGGCGAACTGCAGCCAAGCAGCGCGGGCAGGAATGCCATGCTCGTTGAGCTCGACGATCTTGCTACCAAAGACGCCCTTGGGGATCTCGGTGAAGAAGACCTTGATGGGAGCGGAGGTCCACATCATGAGGGAGCCCAGCGTGGCGGCGAGAAGGATCAAGCCGATGGCGCGCGTAGACACTTCCATGGGAATGCCAAAGTGGGCAAAGACAGCACCGAATACGTCGAAGATACCGGTGGAGATGGCAACGCCGCCCTCGGGGATGAACAGGTTAACCAGCAGCGAAGCGCCTGCATACAGAAGGCCGATGGTCAGGCCGGCGATAACGACGGTGCGCACGAAGGCCTTGACGCCACCCTTAAGGTCGTTAAGGAACACGCCGACAGACTCAGCGCCGCCAACGCCCTGGATGATCCAGGCAAGCGTACCGAAGAAGCCCCACGCAGTTGCGAAGTTGCTCATGTCGGGAGCCATGTTAGCGGGAGTAGGAGCCGTAGCGAACTCAACGCCGCCAAAGGCAGCAGCCAGGGACAGCAGGATGAACACAGCGGTCAGGCCGAGAGCCGCGGTCGAACCGAAGGAGGAAATGGAGCCGATCCACTTAGCGCCCTTGGTCGAAACCCACGTGGCGATAGCAAAGACGACGATCTCGATAATGGTGATCCACAGCTGCGAAAGCTCGGCGTTGGCACCAAAGAACACGTAGCTCGCGTAGATGATGACGTTGGGCAGGACGGACGCAAAGAAGAACAGGTTAACGAACCAGTAGCTAAATGCCGTCAGGAACGCCCAGCGACCACCCATCGAGGTCTTAACCCATGCGTACACGCCCGACTCGGAGTCCTTGTTGAGGCCGACGAACTCGGCGGTAACCAGGGTATAGGGGACAAAGTACAAAAGCGTGGCGAAGAAGAACGACGGCGCGGCTGCCAAGCCGATAGCCGCGTTGTTGTTGATGATGTTCTTGATACCGAACACGGCGGCGACCGTCATGCCCAGCAGAGCGAACGAACCAATCGTTCCTCGTTTTTCAGAGCTCATAAGCCCTCCCAATCATCTATTAAATGTCATCTAAACCCGTCCGAGCTGCAAGTGCAAACACGGACGGTGCACCTGCTAAGGGGAATGGGGAAAAGGGAGTCAACAAAGCCATCCCCCTTAACGGCGCGAAGCAAACGTCCAGGCGGACGAATACTACTTGTTGGGGAAGGAATATCCTTCAACCGTCACGTGCAGTACCACGACGCGGGGATCCGCGGCATCAGCCACGACACGGTAGGCCTCGTCGATCTCGACGACAGCAACGCCGCCGGCGGGAATCGTCACAGTCTCCCCCGTACCCTCAAAGCGCTCGCGATCATCGATATCGCTGTAGGCGCGGGTGCAGGTGAGGCCTGCCTTGGGGGCAACCTCGACAGTCAGGTCGCCGTCGAGCGGGGCGAGCACGGCATGATAGCGACGGTGACCGACCAGATCGGCGGTAGCGGCCTCGCGGGCATAGACCCACCAGTACACCAACGAGTCGCCGATGGAGTAAGCCACGTCGTGCTGCAGGTCAGCAACACCATCGAGCGCCTGGCCGGTGCGCATCCACTTCTTGACGGACTTCATCTGAGCGTCGAAATCGGCGCGCGAGTTAAAGACATGCATGACTTATGCCTCCTTAATGGGTGCCAGCGCCTGAGCCAGATCGGCAGACGTCAGCGGTCGCAGGGACACCTCAAAGCTGAAGCTCTCAAAACGGGTGCGATAGGAATCGAGCACCTCGGAACCCCAAGAGTTCGAGCCAAGGCCGAGCAACTGGTCGTTGATGTTGACCGTGACCGTATCGCCCTTGACAAGGTCGTAGACGTGCTTGGCGTTATCGATGGCCTCGCAGCTATAGGGCCATGCCGAGAATGAGAACGGGTTGGAGGCGGCGTCAGCCGGACGGGTCACCAGCACGCCGTCGCCATGGCTAGAGCGCAGAGCAACCCAGCGGGTACCCTCGCGGTTGGCGCAGTCCTGAGGCATAACGTAGGGCGTGAACATGTCGTCGACCGTGGTGCGGTAATGACCGACCGGGTTGGCGCGCAGCGAGTCCGGATAGTTCTCGCCCGGACCGTGGCCATACCACTCGACGGCACGATCGCAACCGGGGACTTCGAAGGAGATGCCGATGCGCGGGATGATATCCGAGTAATCGCCATAGGGCTCGCCGGAAACCTTGAGGTCGACACGACCGCTCGGAAGCACGTTGTAGACAAGCTCGATGCGCATGCCGAACGCGCGGACGGGAGGAGCGATACGCTGGCTCACGGTCACGACGACCGCATTGCCATCCTGCTTCCAAGAAACCTTGCGGGTAGACGTCTGCATCACATCGATGAAGTTGTCCTTCCACAGGGAGTCATACTCCTGAGCGTGGTTGTCGACGAGCGGATGCCAAAAACCAACCTGGGGGCCAGAGGCCATGACGTCGCGGCCGGATGCCTTCCACTCGCTCACGGTACCGTTGACCTTGCTGAAGGTCAGCTCACCGTTGAGGGAGTGAATGCGGATTTCCTGCTCGGTCTCCTCGACCGTAAGCTCAGGACGAGGGGGAGCCGCGATGGCTGGCGCCGGATGGTTGGCGATGGCAAACTGGCTTGCACCCAGTTGGAACATCGGCTCGCACCAGACGTGAGCGGCCATGGTGTAGGCGTGCACGGTCAGCAGGGTCTCGCCTACCGCGGCCTCGCGAATCACCAGCGGCAGCTGGACGGACTCGCCGGGGGCAACCGCACCGGGCATGAGCGTCTTGCGGCACACAACGTCGCCGTCCACCAGGGTCTCGGCCGACAGGCAGACATCCTCGAGGGTGGTAAACCAACGCTTGTTGGTGACGGTCAGCTCGCCTGCCTCGGCGTCATAAGCCATGCGGACCGGGCAGATGACCTGGCCATACTCAGTGAGGCCCGGGCTCGGCTGCTGCCAAGGGAACACCATGCCATCGATGCAGAAGTTGCTGTTGTTGGGGTAATCGCCGTTGTCGCCACCATACATATCGTAGGCAACGCCGTCCTCGGTCACAGCAGCCAAACCGTGGTCGCACCATTCCCAGATAAACTGGCCTTGGATGCAATCCCAGCGATCGAAGACCTCCTGGTACTCGGACAGGCCTCCGGGGCCATTGCCCATGGAGTGACCGTACTCGCAGTTAATGCGCGGCTTGGGGAACGGATGCTCGCCAAAGTCGTTCATCTGCGACACACGGGAGTACATCGTGGAAATGACGTCGACGGTATCGGCGTTGCGGTCCTCCTCGTAGTGGACCGGACGACCATCGAGCTCGTGAGTCTTGGCGTACATCGCGCGGATGTTGCAGCCATAGCCGCTCTCGTTGCCCATCGACCACATAATGATGCAGGCGTGGTTGCGCTCCTGCATCACCAGGCGCTCAATGCGGTCGACGTAGGCCGGCTCCCATGCCGGGTCGTCGGTGACCAGGGCGATATTGCCGATATTCTCGAAGCCGTGGCTCTCCATATCGGTCTCGGCGACCAGCATGATGCCATACTCGTCGCACAGCTCGTAAAAGCGCGGGTCGTTGGCGTAATGGGACGTGCGCACCGCGTTGATGTTGTGCTGCTTCATGAGCTCCAGGTCGCGGCGCATGCGATCGAGGCCCACGGCGCGGCCCTTGTGATCGTCGTGATCGTGGCGGTTGACGCCATGCATCTTAAAGTAGGTGCCGTTAAGGTAGATATGATTGCCCTCGACCGTCACCTCGGCAAGGCCTTGGCGATGCGGAACGTACTCGCTGATCTCGTCGCCGTCGTAGACCTCAAGCGTAAGGTCATAGAGGAAGGGGTCCTCGGGGTTCCAGAAGTGGGCATCGGCAACGCTGCACTCGGCATGGCCGTCGACGCACTCGCCCGTAGCGACCACATTCTGGCCATCGCTGAGCGTATACACGACGCGACTTGCGCCCTCGGCAACCGTATCGAGCGTGATCAGAGCGGCATCGCCCTCGCGGTGCGTGCGGAACCTAAAGTCGACCAGATGCGCGGCGGGACGCTGCATGAGGTACACATCGCGGAAGATGCCCGATGCCCACCACATGTCCTGGTCCTCGATGTAGCTACCATCGCTGTACTGCAGAACCTTGACCGCAAACAGGTTGTCGCCCTCGACGAGCGCGTCGGTCACGTCAAACTCGGCGGACAGGCGCGAACCCTTGGTCATGCCGATAAACTTGCCGTTGACATACAGCTCGCCGTAGCTCTCGATACCGTCGAAGCGAATAATCTCGCGAGCGCCGGCAGGCACGGCGGGAAGTTTGACGATGCGCTGGTAGACGCCCGTAGGGTCGTCGGAGGGAACGAACGGCTGATCCACCGGGAACGGAAAACCCTCGTCGGTGTAGGCAAGGTTGCCATAGCCGTCTACCTGCCACAGGTGCGGAACCTCCACGTGATCCCACTCGGGCTTGTACGTGCAAAGTGCTTCGTTGGAGACGGCCGCGGGGCCCTCAAAAAGGCGGAACTGCCACGAGCCGGACAGCTGGACAAATCCGCGCGACAGCTCGCGGCTGTACGTAGCGGCGAGATCGGCGGTCTCATAACCCATAAAGTACGCATGGGGTGCCAGGCGGTTCCTGTGGGTGAGCGCTTGGTTTTCCCAATCGTTAATGGCGTCCATGGTGATGCTCCTTCGTCATCGTAGTGCTTCTTTGTGCAACCGGTTGTCCTTATCTTACGGGCGGTACAAAAATCTGTGCAACCGGTTGTCCGCCGAACGGTCGATTTTGTCGGATTAACGGTGCAACCGGTTGTACAACCATGCTACTTATGTCACCCTAAGCTTAGGTGCACAGCACGGGGCATCGTTCTTGAACTCACAGGCAACTGTCGCGCCTGCCTATGTCTCGCCCATACATGCCGTGCTCAGTCGCAGTTTGATTGCAAAACGACACCGGTCACCGGATACCATGGACGCCGTTCACGAGCGCTATAGTAATCTGTATCCGCATTAGCCTTTATCGATAGCCCACCGACCCAATTGCACAGGAGACGCCATGACCCAACCAGCACGCACCGCACCCACGCTTGCCGAGGTTGCTGAAGCTGCCGGTGTTTCGCGCTCCACGGCATCGCGTGCCCTCAACGACTCCCCCCGCATTAGCGAGGAAACTAAAAAGCGCGTCCGCGCAGCGGCGAAAAAGGTCAACTTCGTTCCCAACGCACGCGGCCGGGCGCTCGCCGTCGGACGCACGGAAATTATCGCCGTACTGGTTACCGAGCCTTTGAGCGAGCTGTTTAGCGATCCCACCTACAGTGAGTTTTTAAGCGGCATTACCGAGGAACTATCGGAGTCGTCTTACTTGCCCGTGATCTTGCAGGCATCTTCCTCGCATGAGCGCAACCGCGCACGCGAGCATTTTGAGCGCCGCTCGTTTGACGCCGTCATCGACGTCTCGCCCTACAAGGGCAGTGAGCTGCTCGAGGTGCTGCGCGAGCTGGGCGTACCCACTGTGTTATGCGGCCAGCTCGAGGGCCATCCCTATCGCGACGTGTTCTCGACGGTCTACTCCGACGACGAAGAGGGCGGACGCTTTGCGGCGCTCGCTATGAAAGATCGCGGACGCAAGGACATCGTTGCCGTGCTGGGGCCGCAGGATAACCCCGCCGTCATCGACCGCCTTCGCGGCTACCGTGCAATTTTGGGCGAAAGCCTTCCGGATGAAAATGTCATCTATACCGGATGGAGCAGCGGAGACGGCTACCAAGCCACGCGGCGGTTGCTCGCGCGCGAAATACATGCCGACGGCGTGCTATGCGGATCGGACCGTATCGCAACCGGCGTTATCGCCGCATTCAACGAAGCAGGAATTAGCGTACCCAAAGACGTTTCGGTCGTGGGCTTCGATGACCACGAGGTCGCAGCTCGCAGCGTCCCCGCGTTGACGACCATTCGTCAGCCGCTTCGCGAGGAAGGCCGCATGGCCGCAGGCATTGCGCTCGATATGATCAATGGCGCCGTGCCCACCACCACCGTCATGCACATGCAGCTCGTTCAGAGAGACTCACTGTAGGAAACTGGGCCGGGCTTTCCGCTAGGCTGCTTTAGCGGAAAGCCCGGCCCATTCCGAACGCCGATTCTGGGATGTACTTTCCGCCAGAAGCTCAACCGGAAAGTGCGACCCGTTATTTGGCTGGATTCTGGGTCGCAGTTTCCGCGACGTCCGGTCACCCTATGTCCTCGCAACGCCCGCGCATAAAAAACGAGGGAAGGCACGCGTCCTTCCCTCGTTACAGGCAATATGTAGCCGCTTGCCTACATCAGGCGCAGACTGACGTCCTTGAGCTGGGCGCCGGATACGGCACTCGGAGCGCCCGACATAAGGTCGGAGCCACTGGCCGTCTTGGGGAACGCCATGACGTCGCGGATGGAGTCGGAACCGGTGAGCAGCATGCACACGCGGTCCAGGCCCAGAGCGAAACCGCCCATCGGGGGTGCACCAAACTTGAGGGCCTCCATGAGGAAGCCAAACTGAGACTCGGCGCGCTCCTCGGTAAAGCCCAGAAGCTTAAGCATGGACATCTGCATCTCGGCGTTGTGGATACGCATGCCGCCGCCGCCGGCCTCAAAGCCGTCCATGACAAAGTCGTAGGTGCACGAACCGGCTGCCAACGGGTCGGCCTCGATCTTGGCGATGTCGGTCTCGGTCGGCAGGGTAAAGGGCTGGTGCTCGGCAGCATAGGCCTTGCGGTCCTCGTCCCAATGGAACAGCGGGAAGTTGACGACCCACAGGAAGTCGTGACCCTCGCGCTTGATCTCGAGCGCATTGGCCATGTGCGAACGCATGCCGCCCAGGATCTCGTCGGAGAGCAGGCGCGGGCCGGCGGCGAACATCACAAGGTCGCCGGGCTCGACGTCCATGCGCTCGCGCAGAGCCGCCATCTCCTCGTCCGAGAAGAACTTGACGATGGGGCTGTTGATGGAGCCGTCCTCGCGGAAGGCGATCCAGGCCAGGCCCTTGGCGCCAAACGTGGAGGCCACGCCGGCGAGCTTATCGATCTTGGCACGTGCCCAGGCACCGGCGCCCTTGGCGTTAATGGCCTTGACGACAGAACCCTCCTCGTTTGCGGCAGTCGCAAAGACCTTGAACTTGGAGTTGGCAAAGATGTCGGTCAGGTCGACCAGATGCATGCCATAGCGGGTATCGGGCTTGTCGGAGCCATAGGTGTCCATGGCCTCCCAGTAGTCCATGCGACGCAGCGGCGTGGGCATCTCGACGCCCATGCGGCCGAAGGCATCGGCCAGGACCTCTTCGAGCGCGCTCATAACGTCGTTCTGGTCCACGAAGGACATCTCGATATCGACCTGAGTGAACTCGGGCTGACGGTCGGCACGCAGGTCCTCGTCGCGGAAGCACTTGGCAACCTGATAGTAGCGCTCGACGCCACCGACCATAAGCAGCTGCTTCAGGAGCTGCGGGGACTGCGGCAGGGCGTAGAAGTTGCCCGGCTGAATACGGCTGGGAACGATGAAGTCACGAGCGCCCTCGGGCGTGGACTTAAACAGGGAGGGCGTCTCGACCTCCATGAACTCACGGTTGTGCAGCGCCTCGCGAATGGCAAAGGTAAAGTCGGAGCGCAGCTTGAGGTTGGCCATCATCTCGGGACGACGGAGGTCCAGATAGCGATAGCGCAGACGGGTGTCCTCGCTGGTCTCGATGCCGTCCTCGATCTGGAACGGCGGGGTGACGGACGTGTTGAGCACCTCGGCGTGGTCGGTCAGGACCTCGATCTCGCCGGTCGCGAGCTTGGCGTTGGTGGTCTCCTCGCCACGGGAGCGCACGACGCCGTGGATCTTGATGGGCCACTCGGGACGCATGGTCTCGGCGATCTTAAATGCGTCGCCGTCAGAGTGCTCGGGGTCGAAGGTGAGCTGCGTGATGCCCTCGCGGTCACGAAGGTCGCAGAAAATAAGGCCGCCGTGGTCACGGCGACGGCTCACCCAACCGGTGAGGGTGACCTCTTCGCCCACGTTCTCGCGGCGAAGCTCGCCGCAGGTACGGGTGTGCATGGAATGCTCGTCGATGGGACGGGTCTGGCTCATACCAGTGATCCTCCTTTATGGATCTGTGCCGCCCCGTGTCGTTCCGGGCGGCGTCGTACAGATTTGCCCAGCCTGCGTAAACCGCGCAGCCAGACATGGCGTTCTATCTTATCGCACCTGTGTCGATGTGCCGCGGAAAAGTGGCTCCTGCCCAAAGACTTGACGGAGACGAAACAATTGATGCGTCGCGGCACCCGTCTGCACGCGTCACGTGCGACAATGTGCCCCAATACAACTGCACTCGGAAAGGCCCGCCATGACTGCACGCCTCATCGTTATGGATATCGACTCCACGCTCATCAACCAGGAGGTCATCGACCTGTTGGGCGAGGAAGCCGGCGTGGGCGAGCAGGTGGCGCAGATCACCGAGCGCGCTATGCGCGGCGAGCTGGACTTTAAGCAGGCACTTGAAGAGCGCGTGGGGTTGCTTGCCGGCTTGGACGAGAGTGTGTTCGAGCGCACCTTTGAGCGCGTGACGTTTACCCCCGGCGCGCTGGAGCTTGTGCGCTCGGCACACAGCAAGGGCTGGAAGGTTGGCGTGGTAAGCGGTGGCTTCCACGAGGTCGCCGACAAGATCGTAGCCGCCGCGGGCATCGATTTTTGCCTGGCTAACCGCCTGGAGGTCGTGGACGGCAAGCTCACCGGTAAGTTGGCGGCAGACATTGTGACCAAGGAGTCCAAGCTCATCCGGCTGCTGGATTGGGCAGTCGAGTGCGGTGTCGATATGGCCCACACCGTCGCGATCGGCGACGGGGCAAACGATATCCCTATGATTCAGGCCGCGGGCACGGGCATCGCGTTTTGTGCCAAGCCCAAGACGCGCGAGGCCGCCCCGTTTGCCATCGACGAGCGCAACCTGATGCTCGCCATGGACATCATCCTGCGCGACTAGTCAGTTTGCTTCACAACTTCATCTAATCTGACATGTCAGATTTCCGAACAATTATGCTCTAATGTTCGGAAACAACCCTTCGCGTGCTAAACTTTTCTGCGTCGAAGGGAACTTATATGGACAAACGAGATCTTGAGCAATTGCTAAGTGACGTGGCAGACGGAAGCATTACGCCGGCCGATGCCCTCACGCGCATCCAGACGGCGCCGACCGCCGACCTGGGCTTTGCACAGCTCGATCTTTCGCGCGGAGTGCGCCAGGGAGCCGGCGAGGTTGTCTACGGTGCCGGTAAAACCGCCGAGCAAATTGCCGCCATTATCGAAGCGCTGCGCGATGCCGGCCAGGAGCGCATCCTGGTCACGCGCCTGGACAGCGAAAAAGCAGCCCGCACCTCGGAGCTCCTCGGCAACGGCATCGACCTGGGATATATCCCGAACGCACAGCTCGCCCTCGTGGGCGGCAAGCCCTCCCCTACTGGCAACGGACGCATCGTCGTCGCCTGCGCCGGCACGAGCGACTTGCCCGTCGCCGAGGAAGCCGCGTTGACGGCCGAATTCTATGGCAACGAGGTCGACCGCCTCTACGACGTGGGTGTTGCCGGCCTGCACCGCCTGCTCGCGCATGCCGAGGAACTTGCACAGGCGCAGGTGGTCATCGCCATCGCCGGCATGGAGGGCGCGTTGGCGAGCGTTATCGGCGGTCTGGTGAGCTGTCCGGTCATCGCCGTTCCCACCAGCGTGGGCTACGGCGCGAGTTTTGGTGGCGTAGCCGCGCTGCTCGCCATGCTCAACTCCTGCTCCAGCGGCGTTTCGGTCGTCAATATCGACAACGGCTTCGGTGCCGCCTACCAGGCAAGTCTTATCAATCATCTGAGCGCCGGCACACCCTGCGCCCGTTAAGGAGCATTCCATGTCCAACCATCAGCACACGCTTATCATCGACGGCACCTCGGGCATCAGCGGCGATATGACCGTCGCAGCCCTGCTCGACCTGGGCGCCAGCGAGGGGCACCTGCGCGAACAGCTCGCCACGCTGCCGGTCGACGGCTTTTCGATCGCCGTCACGCGTGCAAACAAGCATGGCATCGACGCCTGCGACTTTGACGTCCAGCTTGCAGAGGAGCTCGAGAACCACGACCACGACATGGCCTGGCTCTACGGCAACGAAGCAGCTGCCGAGCACACGCACGAGCACGAGCACCACCATCATGACCATGACGAGCATGAGCACTGCCATGAGCATGATCATGAGACCCACGGCCATGGCCACGAGGGCCATCATCACGCCCACCACCATCACCATCGTTCTTTGGCGGACGTCACCGCCATCATCGACGGCTCGCAGTTAAGCGATGGCGCCAAGCGTCGTGCGCTCGCCATCTTTACCGCGCTCGCCGCCGCCGAGGCCAAGGCCCACGGCAAAACGCCCGAGACCGTCATGTTCCACGAGGTAGGCGCCGTCGATTCCATCGTCGACGTCTGCTCTGTCGCCATCTGCCTCGATGACCTGGGCATCGAGGATATTGTCGTCGAGTCGCTCTCCGAGGGCCACGGCACCATCCACTGTGCCCACGGCCTCATGCCCATTCCCGTCCCCGCTGTCGTCAACCTGTGCCAGGCGGGCAATATCGCCCTCACGCCCGCACCGGTCGCCGGCGAGCTCGTGACGCCCACGGGCGCCGCCATCGTCACCGCGCTGCGTACGTCCGACCAACTGCCCTCACGCTACCGCATCGAAGCCGTCGGCTACGGCGCTGGCAAGCGCCCCTACGAGGGTTGCTCCGGTACGCTCCGCTGCCTGCTCGTTCACGCGGACGCATAGCCATGGATGCCCGCAAGGCAAAAAGCCGCGCTGCCATCGTTTCGGCGTTCTCCGAGCTGCTGCGCGAAGAGGACTACGGCAAGATCACCGTCGGCGACATCATCGCGCGCGCCCACGTAGGCCGCGCGACATTCTACGGCCTCTTTAAGAGCAAAGACGACCTACTGTCCGAGCTCGTGAGCGACATCTGCACCCACGCCCTCGACGACGATGGTACGCCGCTCGACGACCCACTCGTGCAAGTCGAGCATATCCTCAACAACCTCTGGGAACGCCGTCAGGGCGTTCGAGCCCTCGTAGCCGGCGCCGGCTCACGCGTCTTCGCCGACTGCCTCCGCAAGACCATCATGTCGCGCGCAGCCGAAACCGTCCCCGTCGACCCCGCAGGCCCCGCCGCCACCATGGACCGCAGCTTCTTACTACACCACATAGCCTCAAGCTTCGTAGCCACCGTCCAATGGTGGGCCTGGCACAACTTCCAAGCCCCAAAAGAGGACGTAGCCAAAGACTACCTCTCAGCCATAAAACCCCTCTTCAACTAAGTAAGAACCTCATCCCAAAGCATCGCCCCAACCCAGGCCGCCACGCATCCCAAAGCGTCACTCGCACTTCAACGCCCCTACCAGCAACAAGCCCCTCCCATCCAAATTCAGATATATATGTCGGGTTGCTTGTTCCAACGCGACTAAGATCCCGCAGCTGTCCGCATGGGGTAACTTCCCAGCGCATTCCGCAGGACGAAAGAACCCCCGCCGCACGAAGTGCGCAGCGGGGGTTCTTTCAT
>ERZ1673736.4144-NODE-4144-length-12310-cov-10.310241_pt1 | contig 12310 bp, 11 predicted proteins | sample MGYA00580212_ERZ1673736 | MGnify/ENA primary metagenome ERZ1673736 (study PRJEB41218, sample SAMN15661752) | gut metagenome | host: Homo sapiens | place: Canada: London | collected 2015-08-20/2019-03-30 | study: EMG produced TPA metagenomics assembly of... | reverse complement strand
CCGTCGGTGCTTAGGCATGCCCTTTTAAAAATAATTTAGGGCATAAGACATTTACAATGAAATTACTGCCCCGGACATTAACCAATGCTCGAAATGCCATGCTCCCGATGAAATTGAAAAGAAGACTCAAGGAATAAAACCTCAGAATCCACATGTATCGCCCCATTACGGCAACAAATTAGAGTGCACGCTTTGTCATCTGCAGCATGCCGCTCCGGAAAATTATTGCGCACAGTGCCACAGTTTTGATTTCAAGGTTAAATAACCGGATTTGATCGGCGCACTCCTTATTAAACAGTAATTACCTTTTGAAAGAGGTGCTGATTAAGGCACCTCTCTTAAAGAAAGTTATTAAGATTATCTAGGAACTGCGTTTTTTCATAACTCCGGAATAGGTTATTTCCTCGATAAACGCTATCAATTATTTTAAAAACTTCCAATGGAGTGCGGACCTGCAATTTTCGGTATATAGATGAGCGGTGAACTTTGACCGTTTTTTCTGCTATGCCCAGTTCCTCTGCTATTTCCTTATTATTCAGACCTTTCGTTATGAGGCGTACGATGTCGAGTTCCCGACCGGTCAAAGTGAGGAGAAGTTCTCTATTTTTCTTGACGTTTACGAGGGTAGAGCGAAACTGCCAATCTTCATTCACAGCAGCTTCGACGCTTTCAAGAAGTCTTTCATCATTAATCGGTTTTGTTAAAAAATCGTATGCGCCTTCTCTTAAGGCCATAACCGCTGTCCCGACATCCGCATAGGCGCTAATATAAATAAGCGGCATCGGGCACTCACTTTTCTTTAACCTAATTTGCAGCTCAAATCCAGATGTTTCCCTCACTTGAATGTTTGAAATGAGGCAGCCGGGTATCATCGGATTATCATTTTCAAAAAAATCTTTAATGGAAAAATAAAGACGCACCTTCCACCCTTCCTGTTCAAGAAGGAATTTCAAAGAGTTTCTCGCACTCTCTTCTTCGTCTATGACACGAATCAGAGCCATTGGATTAGAACTCATTTTTACCTCTTCAGCCAATTAGGAAAGGATTAACAGGAAAACAGTTCTCACTCAGATGCAATAAGTAATCGCAAGCTAGAGACCGCTGCCGCCTTAGCCAGCCTTGTTAACAATAGAAAGATTCCAACAAGGCTTCAAGCCGACGAAAGCAGTCTTACAAAAAACTTAGATACATTTTCCTTAGCTATCCTTATGTTTTAGAAGTAAAACTTTCAAAGTGCACGCTAATCTTTGGTAACGGGACAAACTCAAGTTGTGATAACCGATAATACAAAACAAGCATCTCAGGAGATTGTAATAGTTTTGTCAATGTCTCCTCTTGCTTTGTGCGATTCGAAAGTTCACATCCCCACACACGCACTACATTCCATCCAGAAGCTTTCAGTTGCTCATCAACTTTTGTATCTCTCAATACATTGGCTGATATTTTTCTTGACCAAAAATCATGATTATTCTGGGGAAGTTTAGAATATTTACATCCCGTGTGACTATGCCAAAAGCATCCGTTTACAAAAATAGCTGTCTTATATTTGGGCAGGACTATGTCTGGTGTTCCAAACAGTTTTGCGTCATTTTTTCTAAATCTCAGCCCCTTCGAGAAAAGGTATTTTCTCACGATCACTTCAAGAGAAGTGTCCTTCCTCTTAACGGAGGACATACACTTTTTTCTTTGTTCCAGAGTTAAGGAGTCCATAATTACCGTCTTTCAGCACCATCTAACTTAGTAAACAACATGGATAAAAGGCTCAGACTGTCCAAACAGTCTTTCTCCGAAAAAACCCCACTAGCCTGAAGTTCTTTTATTTCTTCATGGGCTAAAGGATTTCTAACCCCAGCTATCACCCCAACTGACAAATATCTTTGTCCATCCTCTATATTTTGAATTGTCTTCTCCGAAAAAGGTGACTGATCTGATTTTCTCTTATTCTTCATAATCGAAAGCTTGTAGGTGGTACCCTTTGCATCCTTTTCATTTTCTGGACTGAAAGCAGACTGCATAAGACTCTGTCCGTCTAAGGAAGAGTTTGTTTTTCTTCGGACTTGCGTTTCGTACCTTTTAATTGCCTCGGATACCGCCTCATAGTATTCACGTTTATGATAAGGTAAGAAAGCAACGTCTTTAATCTGAGGATGGAGGTGCCTCCAGTGAAAATCAGCGTATTCAGGTATTATCTTATGGATTGCTTCAAGGGTTGATTTTCCGACTTCTCTTGGGATTGCCGGCTCCTCCATTAATAATTTAATCAAAAAGTCCAATTGCTTACCTGTTTTCGTGGACTGACTTTCCACCCAGTTCTCAATATTTAAGTTGCTGTCTCTCGTAATTTCCCTGACTCTTGATTCTTTACGTTTCTTTCGCCAGTCCTTCTCTACTTTTTTTAGCAATTCTTGCAGCTGAATCCTCAGCTCTTCTGCTTCTGGTTCTTCCCAACGTAGAGAAGTACGTTGAGTTGAAATAAGATCTTCATCTCCACCATCGATATAATCAACGTCAATCCATCCAGTGAGATAAGAATAGGCATGACTCGACTCTCCAACACCGAAGAACTCCGGGCTATTTACCATTCTCCCTCTTGCATAAAGGGTAATTCCCCTGAGATCAGGCTTTAAAGGTTTTTCGGAAGCATAGATCGTGCCTTTAATCCCGTCCTTTTCCTTCCCAATTTGGAAGTCTTTGGGAATACCCCAAGTAAATTCTTCTCCTATGTTTTGATATTTTCTCTTGCGATCTATTATTACAGGGTTTTTATCATTAAAATAGAGCGTTACCTTAAAATCGTCATCATAAAAATTAAATAGCTTGGACACGCTATCAGCTAGACTTTGCAAGTCGAAGCCTGATTTCCTTTTTAAGTTAGTAATTTCTATTTCCGTACCAGCATTATTACCATTCTCAAGTTTCTCAGCTTTGAACGCTGGTTCGTAGATCCCTTTTTTTGTACTTATTATTCCGTTCCAGTCCAGATCAAACGAAATGCATTCCCCATCCTTGTAAGTTGTAATTTTAATCACTTCGCCTATTCCAAAAAAGGCAAGTTTTCCTAAACCTTTTCTGCCAGTTATTTTTCTACCAATTGGGGTCAAGTCGTTATCTTCGTTGCGCTTTCTCCTGCCGATTTTGAGAAATTTATCGTTAATTTCATCAAAACTCATCCCTAGACCGTCATCGATAACCTTGATGCTTTTTTCTCCTTCTTTATCATAAAGGCAAATAGAAACGTTCTTCGCATCGGCATCGTAGGCATTAGCAATCAATTCCGCCAAAACATTTGGAAGGGTTGCATACATTTTGATTCCCAAATGATCGATGATATGAGGATCATAAGATAGTTGTAATTTTCTTTGCTTTGCTGTCATAGTTATCAATTAATCTTTGAATGTGAAGGCCAACCCTTCTGGCATACTCACAAGGTACTGCGTTGCCTATTAACCTTGCTGAAGTTGCTATGCTCCCCGAGATGAACTTATAACTTTTTGGAAAAGTCTGGAGTGTTGCACCCTCTCTTATGGATAAAGCCCTATCCTCCTCTGGATGACCGAACCTACCGTTCGAAAGGCTAAAAAATTTAGTCGTTATCGTAGGGGCGGGTCTGTCCCACCAAATCCTTCCAAAAGTATCTTTAAAGCAATTATCTCTCCCAGTAAAGCATTTTAATTGCAAATTAGAATCTTCGGCCCACTCTGCCCTGCTTCCTCCATTGTGAGAAGTCTTTCTAATTCTTTGAAGGCTCTTCTGACTTAGTCCTGCAACGGTATGACAAAAAAATGAATTATCTCTATGGCCAGCATCAACCTTGGGAAAACCATTGTGTTCTCCGAGAAAGTCTCGAACCAGTGATCTTTTCTTATCTCTATCTGGTAGCGTTAGATATGGAAGCTCTAACCTGGTTGCAATCAGAGAAAACCGTTTTCGGGATTGAGGGATTCCGTAATAACTTAGATCTAACACGCCATACTTAATATTCTTATAACCCAAGTTTTGTAAATCGTCTAAAAAAGAAGGCAGCACGCTTTCCTTATTGGTTACTATTCCCGGCACATTCTCAACAAGCACAAACCCTGGCCGATAAAAATCTATAAACCTAGCAAAGTGATTTAAGAGATCTTTGGAGTTCCTCGACTTTTCTTTATTAGTGTTAATAATGCTGTAGTACTGGCAAGGGCTACAACCAACAAAAAGCAAATAATCGTCATTTTTTTTTATTCCGAAAGAACTCTGTAAAAAGGTGGAATCCAACTCCTTAATATCGGCATGAATAAAAGTCGACCCCGGGTTGTTTATCTCATAAGTCTCCCGAGCTTCCAAATCGAAATCTATCCCAGCCAAGACATCAACTCCCGCTTGCCTTAACCCACATGTCATCCCCCCTCCACCGCAAAAAAAATCGATGGCTTTCAACCGTTGCATATTATCGTCCTTTAAAAACTTGCAAAATATATACTTCAAGTTGGCTCTCTTTGGACAATAATCATATTCATATTGTCAATACTCATTAGAACTCTTCTCCTTAACTCTCATCGAGGAAGTCTATATCTTGCTTTCCGAGCCTTTAGATCGCTACGTTTCATATTGCAATATTTCTTCATTAGTGTCAAAACTTGAATGTTTGAGTTCCCAACTGTCAACTAAGGGTTTGTGTCTTTCTCATATCCGAACTGAACCTTAATTCAATGAAAGGCGTGTTCGACCTTGACTATAATCGAACTCAGCATTTCTTCGTCGGCAATTCCCTCTGCCAAGAACTTCTTTCTCTGGCTGTAACGTTTCGCGGTCGTATAAGTTACGCGCTCAGAATCTGACCTCTCGCGTTTTTCCATGCCGAGATACCTGGAGTCGCCGATTACTTTCCAGTAACCAGGACGGCGTAATTCGTCAACTTTTGTCGCATCGTGAACATTAGCCGGAATCGTTTCCACCTTGTGGATGAGTCCTGTGGCTTTGTCCACACCAATGTGCATCTTTTCCGAAGTGTCAGTTATTTCCTTTCGTGGCCGAGTTCATCTCAGGATCTCGGTTTTTGTCAGCGTTTTTCATTGAACGCGGCGCTTCAATGAAAGAGCCAGCAACGATCATGCCTTTGTTGAAGAGAAGACTTATGTCGGTAAGCTGCTTCTTAGACAATTCAAAGACCTGTTTATCCAGGCCGTTTTTCTCAAAGAGAAGGCGGAAACGCAAGATCGTAGTTTCGTCTGAACATTTTGAATCCATCGTCAGACCGACAAAGCGGCGACATGCGAAGGAGTCGTGAAGCGTCTCTTCACACATTAGATCGGACAGGTTATAGACCAGTTGAAGAAAATGGATACGGAGCATGGGTTCCACCTGATAAGGTTGAGCGCCGAGTTTACCTTCGCTGTAATAAGGTTCGATCAACGCTTTCAAATCCTTCCATGGAATGATACGATCCAAAGCCTCAAGGAATTTTCTTCTAGCACCGCCCAGCTGCGGTGAATTTTCTGCGAATAAATTAGGGAGTGTAGAAGATTTAATCGTCATACTTACGCTTTTCAATAGTGTACTAATCATATAAAATCACCCACTCATTAGGCAGAGGTTCCTTTACTATCTTTGTAATTCAAACTGCTCGACTGTATCTTTGGCTAGTGACAAAATTATCGAGCTGAAGAGTTTAGGTGCAGTTCATGTTTATTAGACTACATTAAGCTACGGGCATTTTAAAAATAAAAGACGAGTAAATAATGACCAAAGGATCTTTCTTTGAAAATCGCACGCTACCTCTCAAAGAATTTTTTGAAGACGATATTAACCTCAAAGATTACAAAGTATTTCCCTCGTTATTTCAAAGAGGATATTGCTGGTCCGATTCTACAGCACTGAATTTTATTCGGGCCGTCGCCGTTGGCGAAACTTTAAACGCAGGGACGATTGTCTTAGCACACGATCCACAGAATAAAACCATTGAGATTGTCGACGGTCAACAACGCTTATATACGCTTCTTCTTTTCTACAAAGCTTTCTCACATGGAAATGAAGTAGAAGACCTAAATTCTTTTTTTGCCAAGCTTCAACAGGAAGGAGAAAAAGAAGAACAACAACTTGATTTACCGTCGAAGATCCAGCTCTCAAAAAATTTCCACGCCATACGTGAAAAATTCAGTTCAGATGAAAATCGGGATTCGGTCTTCTTACAACGACTCAAAGAATTAGAGGTAACAATCTTCTTCTTAGATAACGATTCAAACAATGCTAATAAAACACCGCCAGCCTTGGCCTACTATATTCAAAGTAACACGTCCGGCGTAGAGTTAACTCCAGGGCAGCTCCTCAAAGCTTTTCATTATTCGAAAATAACTCCCAATAAAGAAAAGGATATCCGTTACCTTATAGAAGCCTGGCGGCTTGGCTACTTGAGTAATTTTTATACCTCTTTTGAACCGATTACTTTTAACACCCAAACACTAGAAGATTTCATTTCATCTCTGAAACTTTCTAACGGCTTGAGGACCGAGGAAAACAAACCTACTGAAAATATTGCATTCATTTCTTCTCCCTTCGGAGCCCATACCTTCTCAGTTGAGAGTTTTATCGGCAACAATGATTGGGATCTAGCCTTTTATGAATTTGAGGGCTTTCTAAACACTTTCCAGCTGATGTTATACGGCGGAAGATTTCCGAAAGAGACCTCTCTTGGAGTGCCCGTTTTTCATGATATGCAGTTCTACCCCGGAGGAATGGAAAGACTCCAAACTTCTAGTTGGGAAAAACTAGAAGACGATAAAACTGACAATAGAGACTTGATTTCAAGGCTGTTACGCATTAGATCAGGCTTGTCGTTTTTCCAGACCACTCAAGATCTATTAATTGAATACTCAAAATTGGCGGATGCTCTAAAAGCGACACTTTCTTCTCAAAAAGATTCGATAAATAGAGAAGCTTGGATTGCTGCGGCGATGGAAGCCATTGAGACTTTTAGAAAGGAGTGGTCCAAATTTAGTTATAAAAAAGAAGAGAATAATGTAGAAAACTTCAACAAAACAATTAAAAAGTCAGGAATCTTACTCAGTATCTCGTGCATAGCGCTTCTCTATCACTTAGTTTTTGAGTCAAGAGAACATCAAGACCAAAACAGTAAAGAAATTTACGAAATTCTAAAAGACATCGTTTTCTCTGCACTTTGGGGTGGTTTCTCAAACGGTACTTATGACACTGAGTGTAGAGGCACCGGAGTTTTTGAAGCCGGACCAATATTTCTTCTCTCGCCAACGCCATCGGTTGCTAGAGATCGGATGATACAGGCGATTCAATATGACAATTCCAACCTTTGGGCGCAACTACAAAAAGCCAGAGAAGGAAATCAACTGAATGAGTTAGAGTCCCTTAGAGCCTTGAGATAATGTCCTGAACCTGAAAAGATAAAAATGTCTAAGAAACCTAAAGTAAGAATTAATCAAAATTTAATCGAGTTTTTTGAAGAAGAACTACTCAACTGTGGGGAAAAGCAGGACTCTACATTAACCTTTACTATTCCTCTTTATCAAAGAGAATATTCCTGGGGCCCTGATGAAAAAAAGTTGTTTTCTAATAATTTAAAAAACAATAGTGGTTGTACGTTTATGGGGACAATCATTCTTCAAAGAAGCAACAGTCCCTTCACCTTCGAAGTAATTGACGGCCAGCAACGTCTGACAACTTTATTGAATTTAAATTCACCAGATAAAGATCAAATTTATGGAATATTTAAATTTAAAAATAATAAAATTTCATTGGAAAGAATTTTTGACAAATGGAAACGAGTTCAAACCCAAGAAGAGGTTCAAACTTCTTTCATAGAAACTGATGAAATAATACTTAAAGCAAAATTTAACTGGATCATTTTTACGAAAGATTTATACGGAGACAAATCAAGCTCTGAAAAATTATTCCAGAGAATCAATATTGACTCAAAACTCCTCTCTGTCTTTGATGAGTTCAAAGCACATTATATTCAAGCAGAATACAGAGGAGATATTTCAGAACCGAAAGAAGTGATTCCCTGGAAGAAAATAGAAAATTTATTTGTTACCAACACTTATAAAAATATAAAACCTGAAAGATTATCTATCACTGATATTTTAAAGAACGATAATAAGGCCAATTTATTCTGTGAATTTAACGAATTAGAACACGAATGGCTTCTGAGACAGTTTCTTGCAGTTTGCTATCAAATTTTAAGATTAAATTCTGAAGAACGAAAGTTCTATAAGGACAACAAATCTACGCTTAATGACAAGGATCCAATAAGAAAAGAGATTAGAGATATAAAACTCTTTTCCTCTTGTTCTAACGAAGGACTTTCAAAAGGCCTACAAATAGGAAAGGTAATCTCCACGCTCATCCAAGGGATAGAGAACAATGAATTATTAATTAGTCGAAACCAAGTAAAAGACCTTTCCAAAATAAATGCTCTTCAGAAAGGAAACATCCAAAATCAGGTGGACAAAGATGCCTTATTTCTTTTATTATCTTTCCAGATATTTTCAATGTCTTTTCAAACATGGCTGAGCTCAAATACCTATGATCAGTGCTTTTTAATTTATAAAAACTACTATGAGAGAAAAAATACCTCTACGGGCAAGCTTTCAATAGAAGATGTTGATTTCATTTCAAATGAAACAATACTTGATCTACTTAATAACTCAAAACAATTTTTTAAATCGATTCAAGCAATTAAAGGCTTAGATACAACAAAATTCAGGAACATCTCCTTCAAAAAATCACTTATTAGAGATCTTGAGAAAGCCATTACTACCAGTCGCTCTGACCTTTGGATTGCCGACTGGGTTCTATTTTCGTTCTTGTTCAAACGTAGAAAAAATAATCCTTCAGAAGAAATTCAACTACAACAGAAGCTCCATCTAGAAAATGCCTTTGAAAAAGCTTTTGAATCTGCTTTCTATATGATCGACATGTCTGATTCAAAGGAGAATATTCAGAAGACTACTCAAAAAATCCTTCAAGAACTCGACGACATCTACTTTTCAAAAGAAGGCTCTCTTGACACACTTCCAACGTTAATCTTTTCAAATGAGATTGAACATTGGTGTCCCCAAGCTCCAAAAAGCAAAAACGGACAGACAGACCAATTGAATTTTTATGGAAACCTTTGCCTATTACCAAAATCAATAAATATTGAATTATCTAATCAAACTCCTAACATAAAAGCGGAATATATATTAAAAACAAAAGTTGACCAGAAAAAATTGCTCCCTAAGATTTATCTAACAGCTTTAATAACAGAAGCCCTTGATAAAAACTACAGAAAAGAAGGAAGAAATAGCGGGGAGCTCACTGCTGAGGAATTAATTCGATTCTTAACAGTTTTTTGGCTGATCTTTATTTCCGAGTCAATTCCAAACAATTACCATGAGTCAATTAAACTTATTTAAAATTATAAGAAATAATCTTCAAGAAAAAAATTAATCATGCATTAGAAACGATGGCCAGAATCTTTATGCCATCGTTTCTAACTCAATGTTTACTAAGCACCGGTTTAATAAAACTGCTTATTAAGAAGTGACAAAATCAAAGTTACTTCGATTTAAATTTGCCACCCCGTCGTCATGGGCTACACCCAAAAGAAAATATGACTGGGACATAGATATTCATGGTCTAACTATCACTAGAGCCATTATTATGTTCATAGACTAGAAGATCTAGTAGAGCCATTCGACATTTCCAAATGAGATTGTCACGTTTAGGATATTTAGGCTCTTTAGAGCGGTACCATTCTGTGGAATAAAACTCTTCAAGAAGCTTTTTGTAATTGGGTTCCGTTCTGCTATCTGTTGGAATACCGCCAAGAATATGCAGATTTTTTGATGAGCTGCCATTATAAGAAAAGGCTAAATCCGGCCTTGTCAAAGTCAACAATCTTGTAGCCGCGGAAATGCCCACAGAATCCAACTGAAGCAGTTTAGAAAGATAAGAGCAAACTACTTCCGCTCTTTTTTCAGCTGTCAAATGCGACACTTTCCTATTCTTAAATTTTCTAAGAATTTTACGAATCGCATCGCGTTGAGCAGGATCTCTTGAATTTACCATGACGCCGCAAAATTCACCATTTCCACCCATGGTACCAAGGGGTTTATATGGATCTATATTACCTGCCAAAATTCTTCCGCTTTCCTGATCCCAATGTCTTCTCTCAAGGACTTCCTGGGCTGCACAAATCACATTAGTCCAGATGTCATTAACTCCAAGGACAGATTCTTCTTCCTGATCGGACATACGCGGCGCTAAAATGGTTGCCTTATCTTCCAATGCTTTTTTGTATTTTCTCCACGAAGAGAAAATATTTTTTTTCATCACTAAGGTTGAGCCGTCATCTGCAGATTGCTCCCCAGGATCGCCATTCTTATTTATTCTGTTATCCCAAGCTTTTTGGCATTGTTCAAGCTCCTCTTCGGTACTTAATCCAGAATTTGACCAAATATCGTTAAACCATTTCTTCAGTTCGGATATGTCACCTCTGAGTTCGATAAGGAGCTCTTTGTTCTTGTGTAACCCCGCAATTTGTGAAATTCATACTTCCTACAAGAACAATGTCTTCACCTTCGACTCCGTGAAAAATATAGAGTTTAGGGTGAAAAATACCAGTTTTTCTGAGATTTTGGCTCGGGACTTTACAGCATGTACCAGGTAAGTTTTTTAGTATGGAAAAAACGCGGGGATCAGTACCACCTGAACTTGTTCCGACTACTAATTGAAAAAAAATATTGTCTTGTACTTGTTCTTTTGCCCTCCTCACTAGCTCCTTGAAGCTAGCCATAGGCGTGACCCATGCGGAAACTATGTCAACCTTCGTTGCCTGAGGAATGAGCTCGAGAATGCGCTTCTCTTCGCTTTGGACAATTGACATTTCAAGATTCATTTTATTTTCCTCCTTGGTTTGTATTGTTAGAACACCGTTCGCGCGCGTGCGAGAATTCATTTATAAATTGAAGACTAAATAGCCAGCGCTTGCCAGAACGGAGATGGATCAATATTCGGATTGAAGACTGTATTCTTCTTTATCCAAGCATTCCTGACGGAAGTGATTCCTTCTCTGCTGCGTAGAAAATAACCACGCCTGGAAGCATCTAATTTCTTGGTTTCGGCCTCTTTGATAAGCTTCTCAAACATACTATAGTCTACATAGTTATCGCTTTCAACGATTCCAACGTACTTCCCTTTAGCCACCTGCAAACCTATATTCATCGAATCGCCATAACCACTGTTCGTTTTATCTATGATTCTGAAGCGGCTATCTTGCCCCTGAAAACTTTTAAAAATGGAAAGCGTCGAGTCCGTTGAAACCTCGTTCAAACAAATAACCTCGAAATCTTTAAGAGTTTGATTCTGGATGCTGAGTAGACATTGGTTGAGGCATTTCTCGACGTTATAGCAAGGAACGAGTATGGATAAAGTTGGCTCAGACTTCAATTTTAAATTAGTAGGTTAAGTTTGGAAGTTTACCGATATTGTGTATGTTTCATTTGGACTTTTACACATAAAAACAGATCGTTAGATAAGCATACTTCAAAACTTAGAAGCCGATATTCTTGCGAGTCTCTGTTTGTTCTTCCAACAACCGTGGAATCATTAAAGAAATAAAAGGACGTTAGGACGACGCTATTGCGAAAGAAATGGAAGGCATAGAAGGTTTTCACCGCTTAACCGACTTCATTCATTGAAACGAGCCCTACAGCTGACTTACAATCTTTGCTCCCTCCCCTTCTATTATTAACATCAATTGTCGGTTAGGAGACTTTTAGGAGAAGGGTTTAGCGTATTCACAGGCACAAGGAGAACGAAGGAATGTCCGAGAATAATTCAGAAAAGATTGAGATTAGCCGTCGAAGCTTTGATCTTGAGGAGGCCAAAAAAGAATCTCCTCTCCTTTTTGTAGTTGAGAAGGACAATGATAGGAATAAAAAACTATATTTACTGTCCCCGGAAGAACAATTCTCAGAGCTTGATTCCCATGCCTTTTATAAATTTCCTTGTTTCTTAAAGGTTGGTAACGATCTCTATGAACTCCACCTCACCCCAGGCGCTATAAACATCTCAACTCCAAGAGATGAAGAGAAAAAATTATTAAGGGATTTGAAAATTTCCGTTAGATCTTCTTTGTCAAAACTCAACAATAATTCTTCTGATTTCCTCAACAACATAAAAAAGATTGCTAAATGGGCCGGATTGATAGGATCACTCCAAAAATTCCTGACGGCCTTAAGGGTGAAATGGTATCTTTTAAGGAACTTATTAGTCTCGAGCCGGGCTGGATAGGAGAAGGAGAAGGAGAAGGGCGGCA
>ERZ1673736.4136-NODE-4136-length-12337-cov-4.667562_pt1 | contig 12337 bp, 7 predicted proteins | sample MGYA00580212_ERZ1673736 | MGnify/ENA primary metagenome ERZ1673736 (study PRJEB41218, sample SAMN15661752) | gut metagenome | host: Homo sapiens | place: Canada: London | collected 2015-08-20/2019-03-30 | study: EMG produced TPA metagenomics assembly of... | reverse complement strand
GATGCAAAGATAAGGCTTGCCGGGAAGTGTATCGCTATGGAAGAATGGAAGGCATCGGATACAGGGCATGAGAAGGAAAAATACTTAAAAAAGGCTCTGGCGTCGGCTTATGATAAAACAGCAGAATGGGAATCTGCCGTACAACAGTACAGTGAACTGCTTGCGATGGAAGAAGAACCGCAGGAACGGGTGAAGCTGTTTCATAAAATTGCAGTATTATACGACAAGCTGGACAAAGTAAATGAAGCGATTGCAAGCTGCAAAGCGGGACTGGAAGAGACGGGGACGCCGGAACTTGCGAATCTTCTTATCAGGCTGCAATGTGCAGAAAGCTCCATTGACCGCCAGATTTGTGCAGAGACGATTAAAAAATGTCTGAACGAGATACCGGAACTGGCGGAAAGTGAAGAATTTAAAAAGCTTCAGCAGGAATATGAGATAAGAATAGAAGGAGAACAGGTATGGGTGGGGAGATAAAAAAGAGGCTTTTCCTGTTATTGCTGGTTCTTCTGGCACTGTACCGGCAGCAGAAATTATTTGCCGTTGAAGAGACGCCGCTTGGAAAATATATTTTATATTGTACGGATTCTTACAAGAATTATCATTATTATACATCCTTGCCGGAAGTGGTTATACAGAATCGGGACGACAGGGTGTATACCGAATACAGGCTTGCTAACGGGAATGGCGGTTATGTGGAAGGAAGACTGAAAAACCAGGAGAAGATTAGCCTTCATGAAGAGTTTAAAGGAGAGAAGAATGTATTGACTGTGTGGATGGAGGATAGGGAAGGAGAGCGTTATGAGGAGCAGGTGCTGGAAATCCGCCTGGATCAGGAACCGCCCCGGACGCAGATACTGGGAGCGGATCATCGTATGGCCTCGGCCGGTAAAGTGGAGCTTACATTTCTGGCAGAAGATAATTGTGAACTGGATACATGGGAGGTTTCCATATTATGGAAGGACGTGGAGGGAAACGAGAGTTATCTATCCGCCGAAGATTGGAAAGAAACGGGCGGAAGAAAGAGCCAGGTAAAAACATTGGAACAGGAAGGGGTATACCGCATAGAGATGTATGCTGTAGATAGGGCAGGACAGGAGAGCAGGGCGGATACGCAGGTAATTATTGACAGGACGGCTCCGGTGATTATGAAAATTAAGGATCTGAATGGAAAATACATGCGCCAATTCTGTCTTTCCTCTCCGGTGGGGCAGTATATGAAAGATGCCACAAGCTGTACCTGCGAAATGCAGCTTGATGATAAACTCTATCGCTGTGGGGAGAAAGTGACCGAATAGGGGATGCACAGGCTTCGGATTACGGCAGAAGATCTGGCGGGGAATCAGACAGAAGAGAATGTGGAATTTATTATAGACCGTACGCCGCCTGAAATTCTGGTTTCGGGAATTGAAGAAGGGGCGGCCTATAAGGAGTCTGCGGTGGTTCAGGTGAAGCTCAGAAATCCGGCGGACAAACTGGAGCAGGTTTTGATTAACGGAGAAGAGATGCAGGCTGACGGCGGCCGGAATGTGTGGGAATATCAGATAAGTGAGCCGGGAGAGTGGGAGATATTTGTGCTGGCGGAGGATAAGGCGGGAAACCGGGCAGAGAAGAGCATTTTATTCAGGGTTACAGAGGAAGACGAAGGATATTCAGGACAAGGCAGGAAGCTGCTTTTGGCGGTGGGAGCAGCGGCAGCAAGCATTTTTATGGGAGCCGGGATGGTAAAAATCAGAAAAAAAGAATTTCGTGAGTAGGCGGGATTCTTTTTTCTTTGTATTAATTAAAGAAATTGACAGTTTTTTTCGTGCAAAGTATAATATAAATTAGTGGTTGAGGGACTGAAGTTATTGACGAAGGAGTGAATTCTATGTTTTTGGGAATAGATCTCGGGACGACATATTCTGTGGGAAGTTACATTGCAGAAAATGGAGAACCGAAGGTGATTATTAATACCGAAGGAAATAATGTTACGCCATCGGTGGTGTATTTTGAAAATAAAAATTCTGTCGTTGTCGGCCAGGCGGCAAAGGATAACAGTATTATCTGTCCGGAGAATGTGGTTTCGGCAGTGAAAAATTATATGGGGAAGAAGCAGGTCTTTGAATCTACATATGGTGAGAAATATACGCCGGAAGTGATTTCCAGTTTTATTTTAAAGAAGATTGTCGGTGATGCCAATATCTATCTGAACCCTGAGGAACCTATCAAAGATGTGGTAGTTACCATTCCTGCGTATTTTACAGATGCCCAGCGAAAGGCGACGGAAGATGCGGCAACCATCGCGGGACTGAATCTTCTGGGAATTCTCAATGAGCCTACGGCTGCGGCTCTTTATTATGCACATCAGACAAAGCTTAAGAATGCGAATGTGTTGGTATATGATTTGGGCGGCGGCACCTTTGACGTTACGATTATACATATTGAAGGTGAAGATATCGTTGTGAAGAGTACGGGCGGACTTTCTAAGGTCGGCGGCAGATTCTTTGATCAGGATATTGTAGATTATGTGTGTGAATATATTGATGATAAATATGATGTGGATCTGGAGGATGAAGAGTATCTGGATGCCTATCAGGAGCTGTATGAGCGGGCTGAGAAGGTGAAAATCCAACTGAGCAATCAGCAGAAAGCTTATATTGCAGTTCGCGCGGGCAAGGTCCGGGAGAATGTTGAGATTACCAGAGAATTTCTGGAGAAGATTGTCGGTAAGCTGTATCAGCGGTCAGAATTCGTGGTAAAGAAAGCGATGAAAGATGCAGGACTTGATTTTTCAGATCTTGATAAAGTGATTCTAGCGGGAGGCTCCAGCCGTATCCCTTATATCAAAGAAAAGCTTGAGAAGCTGGTAGGTTTTGAACCGTCCAGGGAGGTGAACCCGGATGAGGTGGTCGGCCTGGGCGCCGCTCTTTACGGAGAGATTACAACGAAAAAATCCGGAAGTAAGAAAAAGACAATACAGGATGTCTGCTCTCACAGTATCGGAATTGTCACTCTGGATGCCAAGACCAGCAAGAAGATTAACTCCATTCAGATTCACCGCAATTCTGCAATTCCGGCAAGCGTTACGAATACATTCCGGACGGCTGTGGACGGACAGAAGGGAATTGAACTGTCGGTGACAGAGGGTGAATTTGTAGAGCTTACTGATGTTACGATTATCAGCACAACTTATCTTGCGCTGCCGGAGGGATTGAAAAAGGGAACCAAGATTGAGATTAAGCTTCAGTTGGATGCGTCACAGCTGATTCATGTATTTTTAAACATTCCGTCGGCACAGTTTGAAAAGGAATTTTCTTTTGAGCGGCAAGCGAATCTGAGTGAGGCAGATATAGCGAAGCTGACGGGACTTATTGCAGATTATGAGGTAAACTAACAAGGAATTGCGCCATGGATGAGACATTAATCATTAAATATAAAAGAGAAAATAATTACAGGGAGATAGCCAGGCTGGCTAAGACTGAGACACCGGAAAGCCAGACGTCGCCGGACATCGTGTTTGCTGTGGCAGAGGCATATGAAAATCTCAGAAGTTATACAAAGAGTATAGCGTGGTATCGGAAATACTGCGATCTGGAGCCATCAGAGGAAGCCTATGGCTTTCTGATAGATGTATGTTTTGGCAACCATGATTATCAGAAGATACAGGATATTTTAAAACAGATGGAAGAGGCGGGATACACAGGTTATTATTACCGCGCGGCCGTCTATGAGCTGGGACATATAGAGAAGAAACCACTTCAGAAACAGATAGAAGATATTCAGGCATTTTTAGATGAGCAGGAAGATGAGAACTATATGCTCTATCTTGCGGCGGATTATGTGGAGGCAGGAGAAGAAAAGAAAGCGTCCAAATTGTGTAAGAAGCTGATTCGTCTGTTTCAGAATGGAGAAAGCGTGGAATATGCCAAACGGTTTCTGGACGCGATTGGCGATGGGAAGGCAAAGGATTTCCTGAAACAGGATATCTGGGAAGCCAGCGGCGTCTATAAGCATCTGAAAGAAGAAAAGCCGACGGAAGAAAAACCGTTAGAAAAGCCTTCAGAAAGACCGTTAGAAAAGTCGTCAGAAGAGGATGCTCCTGCGGTAAAAAGCAGGAAATCGCTGGCGGATGTCCTGGGAATGCAGAAGAAAAAGAAAAAAGAAGAAGATACACTGCCAAAGCCGATTGAGAAGCATATGGAAGAGATTGTCGGTATGAAGGAGTTGGCCGGGGAACTAAATAATCTGTACCGCCTGCTGCAGTTCCAGAAGGCCCGCCTGAAGAAGGGCTTTGCACACAGCGCGGTAAACAGTAATTTCATTGTGTGTGGAGAACGGGGAACCGGGAAGACTGAGGCGGCGCATGTGATTGCCGGCGTGTTGTATGATTTTGGCGTATTAAGCAGTAAAACCGTTACAGAGACGGATTATACGAAGCTGGTGGCGAATACAGCCGATGAGACATTTAACAATATTAAGGATACTTTTGAGAATTCCATGGGCGGAGTCATCCTGATTGAGAATATTCAGGAATTCTATAGCGACAATCCTTCCGCCCCCGGAATGGATGCCGTGACACAGATTGAGAAAGCAATTCGGGAAGCGAATGGAAATGTTGCGGTGATTATCACCGGAGATAAGAATGATACGGATAAACTTCTGAAGGTGAAGTATAATTTTGAAGATTGTTTTATGAACCGGGTGGATCTGAAAGGATATTCTTTGACGGAGTTGTGTGAGATTGCCAAAAGAATTGCGGAGAAACAATCTTATATTATCAGTGAGGAAGCCGCTCTGGGGCTTCAGAAGCTGTTGGAGAGGGAGATGAAGCAGCCGGGATTTGAATATACCCGGACGGTAGAAGAAATTCTGGGCGAGGCCGCCCTGCATATGGCAAAGCGAGTGTCTAAGAAGCGGCATCTGAAGGACGAGGATCTGGTGTTGATACTGGCGGAGGATTTTGAGACGGGTGAGGAAACTGAGACTGTAGAAGAGCTGTTGCGCCAGTTGGATGATATGACGGGACTTCAGGAGGTCAAAGACCAGGTTCACAAGATGGTTAATACGGTTCTGATTCAGAAGAAGGCGGCAGAATCCGGTGTTCAGCGTAAGACGGGATTTGGCACAATGCATATGGTTTTCAAGGGAAATGCGGGAACCGGAAAGACCACGGTGGCAAGAATCATCGGAAAGATTTACAAGAACCTGGGAATTCTTCCCAATGGAACGCTGATTGAGTGTACCAGAAGAGATCTGGTGTCAGAATTTGTCGGTAAAACGGCAAAGCTGGTGCAGGAGAAGGTAAAGCAGGCGATGGGAGGTATTCTTTTTATCGATGAGGCTTACACGCTTTGCAAAGATGACAATGATTCCTTCGGACAGGAAGCAATTGACGCGCTGGTAGCGGATATTGAAAACTACCGGGATAATCTGGTAGTGATTCTGGCGGGTTATTCGGCGGATATGGATAAGTTTCTGAACAAGAACCAGGGACTGCGAAGCCGACTTGCGACAGAGATACATTTTGCTGATTATACGATAGAAGAAATGACGGCGATTTTTGCCCAGATGGTAAAAGGGAAAGGTCTGCATCTGGATATTGGCCTGGAGAAGGAGATTCAGAATCTTCTGAATGAAAAATCACGGGTTCCTGACTTTGGCAATGCCAGAGGTGTGCGGAATGTAGTGGATGAGGTGGTTCAGAACCAGAATGACAGGCTGGTCCGCCTGATGATGGAAGGCGTGAATGTCAGCAAAAATGATTATATGATTATTAAAAAAGAAGATATTACCGGAGTCACAAGTGAGGAGAGTGAATCAACGATAGAAGAGCTGAAAGCACAGTTAAATAGTCTGACAGGGCTTAACAGTGTGAAGAAGAAAGTTTCTGCCATGATTGACAGTACCATGATTGTCAAAGCACAGAAGGAAAAAGGGCTGAGCACGCAAGGCTACGGTACACTTCATCTGGTATTTAAAGGAAATGCGGGAACCGGAAAGACCACGGTGGCAAGAATTATCGGGCAGATATACAAGAGGCTGGGAATCCTGCCAAGAGGAGAAGTCTTCGTGGAATGCGGCAGAAGTGATCTGGTAAGCCAGTATATGGGCGAGACAGCGATTAAAGTGAAGGAAAAGGTAAAGCAGGCAATGGGCGGTATCCTGTTCATTGATGAGGCATATACCCTTTGCAGGGATCAGAATGATACGGCCGGAAAGGAAGCCCTGGATACACTTGTGGCGGATATTGAGAATTACAGGGATGACCTGATGGTAATCATTGCAGGATATTCAGCAGACATGGAGCAGCTGCTGGCGATGAATCAGGGATTAAAGAGCCGTTTTGCCAATGAAATTATATTTGAAGATTATTCTGTGGAGGAACTTTTGTCAATCTTCAGAGGAATGTGCAGATCCAGAGGACTGATTCTGGAGGAAAATATGGACGCGCTGATCCGCAGTGTCATCCAAAAACAGTCTGCAATGCCTGATTTTGGAAATGCCAGAGGTGTACGCAATATTCTGGATAAGATCGTAGAGCAGAGAAATATTCGGATTGCAGAATGGATGCGAAACGGAAGAGAGCTTACGGAGGAAGACTATCAGAGGATTCTGAAAGAGGATCTGGAAGGACTTGGCGGGGAAAGGGAACATACAGTTTCTGTGGAAGAATTGATGGAAGAGCTTCAGTCTCTGACAGGGCTTGCTTCTGTGAAGGAAAAGGTGCAGAAGATGATGGATTCCGTACTGGTGAATCAGAAGCTTAAAGAAATGGGACTTCCGGCGCAGGGCTTTGGCACGCTCCATATGGTATTTAAGGGAAATGCAGGAACCGGAAAGACGACGGTAGCGAGAATCATTGGCAAGATTTACAAGGCACTGGGCGTGCTTCCCAGCGGACATCTGGTAGAGTGCGGACGCAGTGATCTGGTGGCCGAATATGTAGGCCAGACCGCAGCAAAAGTAAAAGCTAAAGTAAAAGAAGCCAGAGGCGGGATTCTATTTATTGATGAGGCGTATACGCTGAGCAGCGGCGGAGCCGGTGACTTTGGAAAAGAAGCGATTGATACGTTGGTAGCGGATATTGAAAATTACCGGGATGACCTGATGCTGATTGTTGCCGGATATTCGGGCGAGATGGATCGGTTTCTGGATACAAATCAGGGACTAAAGAGCAGGCTGTCAACGGAACTTGTATTTGAGGATTATACGGCGGATGAGCTGTATTCCATTTTCCAGGGGATGCTGCACAAGAGAGCGGCAGTACTGGAAGAAGGCGCGGAACCGACGGCAAGAGAATATCTTGCGGAGAAATCAAAAGGCAGAGACTTTGGAAATGCGCGCGGCGTGCGCAATATTGTAGATAAGGTTATTGAGAATAGGAATGTAAGGCTTGCCCGTATGATGCGGGAGCATATAGAGCTGGATAAAGATATGGTCTCTACGATAACCAGAGAAGATTTTCAGTAAAGGAGAAGCGCTATGGAAGATTTGACAAAACAGAGAGAACAGGCTCAGACTCAGAAAGCAAAAGAGCAGGAACAGGTACAGACAGGCAGTGTGACAAGACGGTTTAACTTTTCTATGGCGGAGCTTAATGATGCAGAGAGACTTCTGCGTCAGCCCAGATCACAGGAATATCTGGCGATGTTTGAATTAATGGATATGCTGAGCTCAACGGACGAAGAAATTATCGAGATGCTGAAAGAAAATATGGATGAAGATGAGGCGGAAGAATTTGAAGAAATGTCCGATGAAGATATTTTGGAACAGATACGGGCTATTTTTCTGGAAGAATTTGCGCAGATTGAGATCGAGATGAGTTCCATTATGTTGGGCGTTCTGTCTAAATGCTATATTTCAGGATGCGACTGCCATGCTATTACGCCGGAAGGAAGCATTCTTGAGCATTTTAAAATAGATGAAGCAATGCCGGAAGGATATGAGCATGGAAGAATTGCGTTCAATAAATATCCGGATTGCAAATGTGTAGAAGTATATACAAATTGTTGTCGGGTCGTTATGTATGATGGCGAAGTAGTAGAAATTCCCAATACAGCGTTATAGTGGAGAGGCAGCAGGAAGGAGAGGAAAGGAAGATGGACAAAAAATTTTTGGAATCAATCGGAGTTCATACGGAGGATGGCTTGGCGGCCATATTGGAACAGTTGGAGGAAAAACAACTGGAGTATTTTGAACGGTTGGAGAATGTCAATGACTCGAAAAGAGAGGAAGAGCTGAAGCAGATTCTATCTAAAATCGAGAAAGCAACAGAATCCGTGAAGGAAGAATTGAATGCAATTCAGACGGCAATTATCGTTGATGGTCCGGAAGCTGAAAAGACGGAAAAGAAAGAGAAGAAGGCACAGCCGAAAAAAGAAAAGAATGAAGCATTGAAGAAAGACATCGAAAAGATGAAAAACCGTGCACAGCAGAAACCGGAAGAAAAAGCGAAGCCGGAGCAGAAGAAAGATACACAGCAGACGGTGAAAAACGGTGAACGGAAGGATGCACAGCAGACCGCAAAGCAAGACGACCGGAAGGATGTACAGCAGGCTGCGAGGAAAGGCGATCAGGCGGATCCGCAGCAGACCGCGCTTTCAGCGGCGCTTCAGAATTACCAGAAGGGCGATTATAAGAGAGCTTTTCAGCAATTTACTGAACTGGGCGAGAAGAAAAAACATCCGGTTGCACAGTTGATGCTTGCCAGGATGTATGAGAAAGGTGAGGGAACTGCCGTCAACAAAGACCGGGCGGAATTCTGGTATAAGAGTGCGGCGGATGGAGGTAACCCGGATGCGCAGTATGCTTATGCGGTATTAATGCTGGCAAGCGGCAGCGGAACGTCGGACAATACAAATACTAAGACCGGAATGTCTTATATGGAAAAGGCGGCGGAACAGAATTATCAGGCGGCAATCGATAAGTACATTGAGCTGAGCCTGCAGGATGGCATGAATACCCAGTGGCTTACAAGAGCAATGGCATATTGTGACAGAGGAGCCAATCTTGTACAGGGTTCTTATGAAAAAGATCAGTATCAGAAGAAGAAAAAAGAACTGGAAGAGAAAAGAAAGCGGCTTAACAAAGCGAAGAATGCAGGAACATTGCCGACGATACTTTCCCTTATGGGAAATGTATTGTACGTGGTAAGTTTTGTTTATATGTTCTGGGGGCTGCACCCGAATTACACAACTATGGTATCCTTTTTTTCCAAGATACCAATGGCTCCCGAGAAATTGATTATTCCATGGCAGACGCTGACGGAATGGGCGTCAAGCGGAGGATTTTTAACGATTAACGGAATTTTTGCAATGGAACTTCTGGTAGTTGCAGCAGCGCTGACAACCATCGGAGCAGTCCATTCCCGTAAAAAATTTGCTAAAAAAATAAGTTCCCTTGTGCCGTGGGTAGCAGTAGCAATGACAGTATGGCATATTTATGTATGGCATACGGCGACAGAATATCTGAAACAGTTTGCGGTGAAGAGCTTTATTGCGTTCTTCGTACCGATTATAATCGGATGGGCAATTGGAAGTGCGGTAAAGAGTGTATTTAAAATGAAATAATGTACTTTTGTGTGGGGAAACCAGAGCAAGGCTTGTAGTAAAATTAATATGGAATTATAGATAGGCAGTTACCATTCACAGCACCCCACCAACATGCGCACTCGTCGCATCTTCGATGCTCCAGTCCCGCTCCTGACGGAGCTAAGACTGCTTATGCGGGTGGGGTGACTGCTCCACAGACCGGATTTGAAATCCAATATATCTTCTTACGTGCAAGCACGACGAATCCATATTGAATTTCAAATCGGCTGTGAATGGTAACGATAGGCACATATTTGTGAAGCGAGGTAGCGAAAATGGAAAAAGACCCATTTAAGGAATATTTGAGAGAATCAGAGCCTGACAAAGCAGGAAAAGGTTACGCTTGGAGTACTGCAATCGGACTTCAGGCTGTGGATGGACTCAAACCGTCAAAATATTTGATAGATACTGCTATTCAAAACATTGAAGGCAAAATCACGATGAAAGAAGCACAGAGCCTTATTGACAGCTATTATGAGGAACGCCCTGTGCATTTGCCGGATGAGGAACGCACAGAAGAAGCAGATAAGGTTTCTTCTCGTATTGCACTGATACTTTCCGAAGCTGCATTTTCATTCTCCCCAAATGAGTATATTTCTATCCATCGCAAACTCTTTCACGGAATATATAAGCACGCCGGAAAAATCAGAGACTATAATATCACAAAGAAAGAATGGGTGCTTGACGGTGCAACCGTAATATACGGTAGTGCTTCGGAACTTAGAGCAACTCTTGAATATGACTTTTCACAGGAAAAAGACTTTAGTTATAAAGGACTTTCAATGGATGAAATTATACATCATCTTGCAGTGTTTGTTTCAAGACTTTGGCAAATCCATATTTTTGGAGAGGGCAATACAAGGACGACGGCGGTATTCTTTATCAAATATCTCAGAACGCTTGGCTTCTCCGCAACCAATGATATTTTTGCGGAAAATGCGTGGTATTTCAGAAACGCACTGGTTCGTGCCAATTATACTAATTTACAAAAAGGTATTCACGAAACCACGGAATATTTGGAAGTGTTCCTTAGAAATCTGCTTTTGAATGAGAACAACGAACTTCATAACAGAGATTTGCATATAAGTGGACTTTTGAATGCTGAAAAAGTAGACATTGAAAGTGTGCTTTCGGAAAAGGAAAATATAAATTCAAAAACGGATAATCAGTTTGAGTAACGGACAGAACGTCGGGAATGCTGATAAAGGGAGGATGCCGGGTAACCGCTTTATGCGGTTCCCGGCATGTATTATGAAAAAGTTTATTCAAAAAGTATTATCTACTAAGTCGTCGTTTTCTTTTGATGGTTATAGTATACGTGACAGCTGTGAAGAAATGGTGTTGAAGAAATGAAAGATTTTTAAAAGATAAATGAACAAATTATGAACGTGGGAAAGAATCAGCTGTGGATTGTGAATGACTGCCCGGAGAAGTTCCGTAACGCTTTTTATAAGAGCGGCTGAAAGCGCTGACAGACTGATAGCCCACAATATCGCAGATTTCTCTGAGCGTGTAGCTGCTGTGCCGGAGCAATTCGTGCGCATGGGACAGGCGAAGGTCGCGGATAAGTACAGAAAAAGAAACACCAAAATTCTTCTTTATCAGCTTGCTAAAAAAAGATTCACTGTAATGGAACTTCTCTGCGACATCTTTTAGCGTGATGGTGTTGTAATTTTGCCTTATATATTGAGAAAGTAGATTAAAATCGCAGTGCTCGCCGGATAACTGCTGACAGTTATAAAAGTGCGCTGTGTCGCTGTGGTTTCTTAAAAGTGTGGAAAAAAATAACAACAGGATGGATGTCATATTATGGTTATAGAAAGCATCCTTCATGCCAAGTTCGGCAAATAGATTCTGCAGGTAATTTTGCAGAAGCCATTCGTTTTCTGTTTGGAAAATCATGTAATTTTTTTCATTGTTTTGTTTTAGAGCGTTTCTGAAAAAAGCGGACAATAAAGTGTCTTTACTAAGCAGCGACCAGAAAAGGCTATTAAAGGTGGATTTCCTTACCATGATAGAAATGATGAAATCGTCTTTAAATGCCCGGATATTGTGAGGGGAATCCGGTGCAATTATCAGGAAAGCTCCTTCTTTTAGGGTCAGATGTTCATCCTCGAAGTAAAAATCTCCATTTCCATGATAGATATAATTTAGTTCAAAATGATCGTGCGTGTGAAAACCATCATTTACGAAAGGAAGATGGGTATAGACATTAATGTCCATTCCTTCTGTGAACAAAGAATCTTCCTGCAGGTAAAAATTGCCGAATCTGCCGGTAATATTCTGAGGGTGGGAGATTGGCGACGGATGTGTTGTTTGAAAGACAGGAATCCGCCCCACATAATACAAAAAATCCTTGCAGGATAAGAAACCGGAATATTCCGGGTAACAAAAGGTATCTGTCTTGCGGGTTTCGGATAGAAGCGCAAGGGAGAGAGCCTTAGGAAAAGGCATGGTTGTCTGATTTTTTTCATAGTTTGCATATAAAACGGAACGGACGCTGCCGATATCTGTGACGGAAGCTGGTTTTTTCATAGCGTTCTCCTTCTGGATGATATAAAATATTGTATTTATATAATATGTTAAAATTATTTTTGGGAAAAAGCAATATTTTTGGCAAATATCATAAAAAGACAATGAAAAGACAAATCCTGCCATATTCCTTTTGGTATAAAAATGCTATAGTCTCTTCAATGAATGCATTCAAAAAAAGGGGTAGTGTAAAGTAGTCTATGAAAAAATGGAGCTGAAAAAATGGCTCCATC